>Ga0325401_1000380_pt1 | contig 31046 bp, 17 predicted proteins | sample PopdelMetagenome_FD_205666 | JGI IMG/M metagenome (GOLD analysis project Ga0325401, IMG submission 205666) | Populus deltoides microbial communities from Bellville, Georgia, United States - Xylem-PdKOR-R2 | ecosystem: Host-associated > Plants > Phyllosphere > Stem > Wood/Secondary xylem | place...
ATTATATTGTTATACATATTTTATTGATTAGGACATGTTTTCCTATTATAGCATATGTCATTGCATATGCTACACCTATAATGTGCATAACCTTCTCTTGAATCCATCTCGTTATGCAAATGAGTTGTCATTTTGTCAACCACACCTGAATTTTCATCTATATAAGTTTGTTTAAACTCGAGGTCTAGTGTAATCGGTCTATTCTAACTCATCTGGTATTAGACGAAATGGTATGTCATATAATGATATGTAGCTCTGAATCATGTAATGACCATCAACAAATTATGTAAAGTCTGTAATTCTTGACATAACATGTAACAACATATGAACATGGCCATTGGAATGTCTGTTATTTACCACATGTGCATGTTGTATCATTCAAGTTGTCTGTTATTTAACAACACTCGATTTAATTGGAGTGTTGACTTGGAACACCCCTTATTCAAAGTCAAACAACATTGCAATATGATCTCTTGATCTATCACTACTTATTGTTAATTCAATCTTAATTGCCAGGGGGTAAATTTTACAACGTTGAATAATAACATTAGCTTCATATCTCTACTTGACCCAATAACTATTATACGTGTAAAATGTTAATTACACTAGAGTTGAAATAAGCATTGCAAGAGCACCTTTCAGAACATGATTAAATTATTCTGAAAGATTAGTTGTCATATTACCATATTGACCAACACCATCATAATATTAAGCACATTTGTTTTGTTCCTATTTAAGTCATTCTTTATATGATGGGTCCAACTTACACATTCTTTCAAACCACAAATCAAATTTGTGCCTTGAGGGTTTGTAACATTTCCTCATCAAATCTTATTTTGTATCTGGGTCTTTAAATTTATAATTGAAGTTACTATTAAAATGTTTGGCACAAAACTATTGGTATCCAATAGGTTGATGACAAACTTTTGCTACTCTATTCTTAATGCATGTATGTTTATCTACTATTATACATATACATGTTCTAGCATCAGTAATATATCTTTATAAGCAAAGCAAAAAACATCTATAATTAGAATTATTTTCTTCATCAACAATTGTAAAAGCCAAAGGGAATAACCCATTATTTGCATAAAAAACAACTACAATCAATAACTTACCAGTATATTGTCCATACAAATGTGTGTCATCAACACTGATGAGTGGTCTATAGTACTTGAAACCTTTAATACAAGGTCCAAATGACCAAAACATCTCTAAAAAACCATTGTATCATCAAAAATTCCTTTATGATGTGTTCAATCAACAACTATTATAGGATTTGATTCATTTATTGCCAATAACGACCTAGGTAATTTTTCAAAAGACTCTTCGTGTGAACCAAAAAGATGCTCAATGACCTTCTATTTTGCAACTCGTGCTTTGTCATATGAAATTTTGTACTTGCAATACAATTTCATCTCATCCTATATACTTACAATAATTGTTGAAAACTTATTCATTACAAGGTTGATATAACATTAACAATAAAGTTTGTATCAAGCTGATGATAATCAGTTTTAATAAAGGTCGAAATACATTTGTGTGGCTTTTAACTTTACCATCTCAAATGAATCTGACCTTTTATAATATCCCCCATACAAAGACCATTTACATTCATGTGTTTCCACATATTGTAATTGAACAAATATAAAGTTTAACCGTTGGACTCGATATTTAACCGAATGTGCAATGTGTCATTGTTTAACTATATTAACCAACTCATTTTTACTATTGAATGTTTGTTCAACCTCCAACTCAAACCCTCCTACATATATCTATGACTAAGTGCCTAATCATTAGAAACAACAGAACTAGACCTGGAAGCATCTCTAAATTTAAAAACATGAGGTATGATTTCATCATCAACATCATCATCATCATTTACCATCATATTTAGGTCTAATTTATCATCATCCATTTGTTAATTAACAAATGGATTGGCAATGTATCATTGTGTCATCTATCATTTGCAGCAAATCATCCGACAATAAATCATTTTTACCTCTACTAACTGAATTTGAAAGACATGCAAAAATTATGACACACATAGATTTTGGTAGACTACTCACATATAAAACCATCATTTTAAACTACTTAATAATTTTCTTAAAGCTGCAATCACACACAATCGATATAGGATAATGCTGATGTTCACCAATTTGACAACTCCAAGTTATTTCAACATCAATATCATTATAATTCCACTCAAGTTCATGAAAAATTATTTTATTTTATTTATGTATATGACACACCTAAATTACCATTTAACAACAAACTACTCTCATCATTGTATATGATATTATTGTTCATATCATGAACAATTGTGCCACCATAATGACATAATATAAATATGTTATAAGACATCCTGTAAAAAAAACTAGATTTTGGTCAAATGAATGTAATTGTAACTAAATTACATTATCCTAACACTAATTAGAAAAATTCATATCAAATACAATCAAATTTCTAAAATTTAACATTAAAGCAAATTCACTATAAATTAAACATAATTCATAATACAAAATCTAATTGATATTTTCATGCTCAATTGCATTAAATCAAACCTAAATTAATAAAAAATTAATATAATTTAAAGAAAATATCAAATTTGTCAATTTATCAACAATTCAATGAAACATTTAATTTGTTATAATTCCACTGCATCCATACTCTTGTCAATGAAATTATCAAGCGCAATTAATTATATTATTAGCTGATTCAAACAATACATATAAAATTCCAATTTCAAACTCTTAACACCAATTAAATGCAGCACATATTAATTGAATTATTATTTCATAATTAATTTAATTTATTTTCATGTCTAAATATATCAAATCAACCCTAATTAATGATATTCTTGACTAATTTTACATTAATTCAACAACTCCTACACCATAAACCTTAAATTCAACATAAATAATTATTTCATTTCAACCAAACAAAACATAAATTTATATCAATGTAGTATGTTTACCTTGCTTATAGGACTAGAAAAAAGACTAGGGTGGTGGCAGTGGCGATAGTAAAAAGAACGATCGATTTTGCACATAAAAAATCTAATGATGCTTACAAATTAAGATGATTTTGATTTTTTGTTTGTTTAAAGGGTAAAATGAAGGTGTTTGGTGGTTTTTTCAGAGAGATAGTGAGGGAATTGCTCGGTTGGGAGAGAGAGAGGTTGTGTCTCTGTCTATTCTTTATGTTCTTTTATCTGAGTTTAAATTTTAATTGATGCCGCCCTTTAGAAGCGCAACATTTTAAGTTATCATGCTTTTTAGTAATGATATTTACTAAATGTCAGGCAATGTCAAAGTATGCTATTTTACCAAATCTTTTTTAAACGATGTTATTCCACCAAAACTTTAAGTTTACTATGCTAAGTTTTTTTTTTAAAAAAAAACCCAATATGAATGGAGTATAAAAGCAAGTTCGGTTGTTTGCATTTATTTGGTCCTTCTACTCTTAAAATTTTCTTATTATCATTAGTTGCTTTTATTTTATTAACCCATTTTTTTCTCTCTTTACTCTCCAACTTTATTGACAAGACTTTAAAAATAGAGTTTTTTTTTGGTTAAAAAAATAGCCTAGTGGCTAAACAATATATCCAAACTAGCATAGATATAAACTTATTTTTTAAAAATAACATAATTTTATTAGACACATAAGTTATACATACAGAACCACAAGACATGTATGTGCAACTTGTGCGATCTTATGATGTATAGGTGAGACACGTGAGACCTCAACATTGTCAAACCATGAGCATTTTTTTAGCCTTTCAAATATTTTTCAAAATACCAACCAACTCAAAAAGTTATATTCAACACAATCACAACCAATTCAATATAAATCACATAACTTGTAGTTACATTTCATTTCAAGTCAATTCATAATTAAACAAAAATCAATTAATTTATTATATTAAAAAAATGAATTCTTATAATATTAAAATACATCATTCAAGTACATCTAATTAATTATATCATAGATGGGTCTATACCATCGGAATCATAAACATGTCGTCATGCATGAAAAACACCATCATCCTCTCTTTATTGTAACGTCTAAACACTCAGCTTCCCCAGCCTCATCAAGTCGATAACAACATGATGTGAATTAAATGGTGAAAGTGGTGCACACAACATCATTAATTGCATCATAGACCACGACAACAACTCTCTGATCCTCCCATATAGAATAATTCACTTAATATATAACAAAAAAATATCTCATCATATATAATATATAAATAAAATATTTATTAAAAAAAACTAATTCATACCAATTTATTATTTCTTAATGCATGGGGCGTGTAACTCATTAGATTATGTGGACACCTTGAAATACGCTCTCATATCGATGTAATAAATTGTCATATTATGTTCATGTATCACGTCATGTAGCTATCTAAATCAATTGGTCGATGTCACTCTATTGATCTCTCTTGGCTTACCAAAGGTTTACATATTCTACATAAATCATCAACCAATCGTTGTCCATTTTACCTCTATGATTAATATTATGTAGCTCATCAACTGTATCAACATTATTAGGGATGTGTTGATATAATTCAAAATGACATATCCTAATCAGGGTAATGCATCTTAATAATGACAAAGCAATGTATTAGGACCACGGCTAGACATACATTAGTGCCCTCAATGCACATTGAAGATCTGCTACTATCAAATTATGAGTGCACAACATATACATACCAGCGGATAGAACTCGTAAATGTTGGTAGATTTTTGGGTAAAATGCCTAGACTTAGTCTTATACTAGCTGATATGACAAATCGATAAGTTAATACAGTTTTGCATTTAATTTATATATGTAACATGTTATTAAAATTAATAAAAATTATTATTATTAAGCTCTAATGAGAGTTACCTTCTCGTCTCCACATCCAACAACGTGTTTCTCCAAACATCTGGACAACCAATATAGAGATTCTCTTATGACCAAAACTACATATTCATAATCAAAACTATTATTTAATATTTTAAAAAAATCACTGAAAATATTCTATAAAATCATACCTATTGAAATAGAAAACATCTGCCAATTTATTTTTCTTATTTCATGCATGTGTGACATAGTTGGTAGACAAGATAGGCAAGTATGATTGGCCCCTAGTTATAGTTACAAATGCCTTGAAAGTTCTATAATTGTTGAAAAAAGTAGAATGACAAGCATTATGCATGCTCAAGCATAATAATACATCACCACCTTCATCGCATCAGTTGGAGAGGTTGCAAAATTGGTCTGCAACCAATTCAACTTAATATGATCACATTTATATCCTTTAGGTAAAGGCGTACGTCTTAGTAGATGAGGATATAATTCGTTTTTATTAAACGATGTGGGGCCTATAACAATGGCTCATCTATTGCATGGCAAAGTAATATGGCAACTTCCTGGAGCATGAGTGTCATCTCCCTAACACATAAGTGGAACATGTGGGTCTCGTGCCTCTATCTATCTACCAATATAACAATCAAACCATGATCGAGCCTAACGCCCCAACGTTGACTAATCTTGAAAAAATTACCTCGATAACTAAAGGCAAATTGTGACTTCCTGAGAAATTAAAAAAAAAATAGTGTAGCAAAATCCTAGGCTAGGGGGAAAATCAACATTCTCCCAAATAGTAAAAGAGAATGTAAAGACTATCTTGAAATAGAGAGTGAAAATAATCATAGACAAGAGCACACTATCATTCTTCAAACATGAAGAATAAATAGACAATTAGAACAATAGGTCAAGCAATTGAAGAAATCAAGTTGGAAATAATGAACTAAGATTGTCACATTGGGAAATTGGAAAAAGGGAGCTATATTTCTAGCAGGTAAGCAATTATTTGGTTTTCTAATTTGTAATGTTAAAATTGTGTAATGTCTTGTATAAAAAATTTCTATACAAAATGATACTTCTGGAAATGACCATGGGTTAAGTCACCTCCTGAAACAACCAATTTTTTTAAAAACAAAATCATAAGGCAAGTTGCTTTTGAATTTGAGCAAAATTTAAAATCTCCTAGTTCCTCTCAGCTTTGAGGCTTTTTAAATTTTTTTTATATATATCATTTTCTTTACAAACTTATTACACAAAGCCTATTTTTCATGGCTTTGTATCGTAGTCATTGTAAAGAGGTAACCCCACTGTCATAACTTAATTTTGCCTCTTTTATTTTTATAATAAAAATATAAAATCCAAAATTTTTTTTAATAAATTTAGTCAATTTTAAGATATATATTTTATTTTTTTCTCTTTTATAAAATTTAGAAAAAAAATCATTGAAAATAATGATTTGAAAATTACAAAAAAAAATAAAAACAAAAAAAATATAGTTTCGAGCAAAATTTGACCAATACTTGAGTCAATAGGTCAAGGTTTGAGTTTGAGAAGTTTAAAAAAATATCCAAGAATGGTTTGGGTTGTAATTTGAAACTCAATTGAAGAGAAATTGAGGAAAATAGTTAATTTGGTTAAGATCAGAGAACTTAAAGAACCAAGGGTAAGTTTGAAACAAATAACTAAATTAAAAGTTAATTAAAGGCTTAATTGGAGAAGATAATTGAATTTTAGAATCAAATTGGTTAATTTTACATAATTTTAGGAACCAATGACTAATTTGAGGTAAAATTGGTCAAAATTGCATAATTTTGGAAGCTAATGACTAAATTGAAAACTAGCCAAACTAGAAAAATCAATTAATTTAATTTAGGGATTAAATTAAAAGAAAATTCAAGATTTAAAACTGTAATTAAATAAAATTAGAAAGATCTAAAAGTTAGGGATTGTAATTAAAAGGCAAAAATATTTGAGGGACCAATTGAATTGTTATCCAACTTTGTTTCTATCTAACCTTTTTTTTTAGTACAATCAATTCAGCCTACTTTTTCAATCCAATTAATTCTTTCCAATTTAATTTTATTTTGTTTTTGCTGGTATATTTAGTTGTCACGTGAGGTAAATATACTCATTAGTTCAACAAGGCTAATTGGCCAGCATGTGAGTTACATGTGCGCCCTATGACCCAATATGAAATTTCTATATTTTTTGATGATTTGGTTTACCTTAAAAGTCAATTTCAAACCTTTAAAATGAACATTTTTGTTATCTATGTGTTTAATCTCATATATGTTAGTATTTTTATGCACGAAAATGATTCGTATGTGTTGTGTGAGCCCAATGTTTTTTAGCAAGAGCCTTCTCATAAAACAAAAAAATATCAATTATAAAGGATGTGATTAATTTTTTTCTTCAAAGAGGACATAAAAGAAGAAAATAACAAATAAAAAAATGGGATCCCAAATTAATATATAAGAAAATTAACAAATCAAGGCATCAAAACTGAGTGAAGGAGACAGAAAATAGAGAGGACGAGACAAAAAGCCATCAACAAAACACCTATGCCCCAACACTCTCACTCACTGCCACATACGGTAGCCCTCATTGAGAAGATTCAAAAGAGATCGCGAAATAGCCTATTTGGTTGCCAAAGGAGGGTAAATGAGCCTCCAAGGCTTAACAACTCTCCCTACAATGTACACGCCAACCTTTAGTCCCTAAAGTCTTAATTGTTTTAGATCAATGTAATTGAGTTTTATTTTAAAAAATCAAACATTAACTGCATGCAAGAATTTCTTCTCAACATCGCAAGACCATTTATAGGCAATCAAAACAAACCTCTAAGTCTAATACCGAAAAAATTCAATCTAAAAGGATCAAATTAGAAGAAAAAAGTCTTTAAAATAAATTGGGATAAACATTTTCATTGCCCATCCAATTTAGTCCCCATTGTTACCAAGAAAAAGAAAAGCGGGCTTAACATTTTTCCAATATTTAAATTCAGTCCTTGTAATTCAATTGTTTTCAATCAATACAATCTTGTTTGGTCCCTATAAACCAACCATAAACCAAGCAACAAGATTTTTTCTTGACATATCACACAATCCCCTAGCCTAACTAATTAAAACAAACCACCAAGTCTAATCCTAGATAAACACAGCATTAAAGAAAAAAAATAAAAACAGTTAAAATCAAAGGACTGAATAAAAAAGCCAAAGGACAAAAAATATTATTTAAAAAAAAAAAAGCGTTGTAGAACACTATTACAATTCACATTGTTTTCTCTCTTATGCTACAATACATTTTCCACACCCTTTAGTTTTTACTAGTCCATTGACTTGCACTTCACTACATGTCAGACTAATTTTTTTTAACATAAAAAAAATGAAGATTGTGAGAATTGTTTTGTTAGTGTCATTAAACTTATTGTGGTTTAGATTTAAAAAGAAATCAAAATGATAAAAACTCATATAAAAAGCAAATCGAAACCAATTAATCCTTCAAAAACCAAAACAAAACATATCATGAAAACCAATTCAAAATAAACCAAATACTTAAAACAATTTCAGTGTCACATCATTTTTTTAAATAATTGAACAACAATATATTTTGATTGACCTGAGCTTCACGACCTAACTTACCAAGCCTATAAAGGTTATGGAATCCAATTATTTTTTTAATTTATTTCTTATTTAATTATAAGATAAAAAACAAGATAATATATATTTTTTAAAAAGCTATAGGATGAAACTAGAAGAAAACAAATTTAAAGAACAAAAAAAAATCTAAAAAATGACTTCAAAAATCAAGTATTGACATGGTAACATAATGAAGTGGCTCAATTCAACGCATGTCAATATATTAAACCTCAACCTAGGTCATGAGACCATGACAATCATGAAAAAATCAAATTTGAACAAATTAATCCAAAAAAATACAATATGAAGACAAATTCAAAATAATAAAACAAATTCAATTTGACATATTAAAAAAACCTAGTTTTATTATTTTTTTTATTTCTTTAAGGGGTGAATAATAGACGACGTGTTGTCTACTGTTTGTAGAATTCGACAAACAAAAGGTCACTAAAAAATCAAGGCTTTGTTTTTGCTAAAAAACTCATTTTGATCCAAAATACTTAAAAAAAAAACATCGTTAATATCTCAATAAACATATTAATAGCCTCAAACAATCCAATAAAAGCTAAATAATCAAAATTAATCTAAAGCCAAAAATCTTCCCATGGTAAGATCTATTAGACAAGAAGAAAAAATAACACTTACCAGTATGCGTGGACAGGAAGGCGTTTTTGTCCATAGGAAGAGACAAATTCAGTACAAGGAGTGGTGTGGTTTAACTGTTGAGAGGTGGATCTTCTTACAACGTGTCCTATCGATTATTAAACTTAGTCATGGGCAGGCCGGAGTTAGGCACAAAGGAGAATCATATATGGGAAGAAGTGTTTGAATTTCTTCGCTAATAATTTCTAGTGTTTGTTTTATTCTTTTTCCCTCACACACACACGTGTGTATGTGTGTGTAGATTAAACTTGACTCTATATGTTGACTTGGTGACCCGGAGCCTAGTACTCTAGATTGAATTTCCTTTTGAACCATTTTGAAAGTTGACTTGTTCAAATTTGAGATAACCCAACAAGTCAATTATTTTGGAAGTTGACCTGAGAACATTAGAGTGAGATCCAGGTCAACTCGAAGAGATTTTTTCAAGATTTTTGTCTTAAATCATATTGTTTCAAATTTCAAATTTTGTTTTATACAAAAGATGTTTGAAAAAATTGAAACAATGCATTTTAGAATCGATATGTATTAACTCGACAAACTCATAACTAAAATGTTAAACTGAACCAAACTCGAACCGAATCTAATAGCTATGTTATTGTGTATCATCATGTACCCCTAATTGTTATTAAAAGAGCTGGACTCTCAATAATACTTATATATAGGTTAATTGTATTTGACTTGTTAATGTTTATCACTCTAATAGTCATATTCTTTTATATTTTCCCAATGAATCATTATTATTGTAAAATATAGGGGAGATTTGTTTTTGAAAACTAACACATGCTAAAAATATTTAGCAAACTAGCACAACTCAAAAAATTATTTGAAAAATCACAAAGATTTATGATTGTGTTGTTTCTAATAGCACAACCCATTAACTTAAACATTGGGCTATAGCCCTTGAAATTAATTGGAGCAACCCAAATTCAAAACCAAAACTTTAACTAAACCTCAAACACTAAGCAAACCCTAAATTTTAACAAATCCCCAACCCCGAAAACAAACTCAAAATCCAAATTAAAACCTCAACCCTAACACTTAATTCTAATATCTAAACTCGAAAACCAAAACCCTAACACAAACCTAAACTCCAAACCTAGGTCTAAAATCGAAACCTCACTCTAACCTTAACCCTAAATCATAATCCTAAACCTATCTAGATCCTAAACATATATATTAATAGCAAGCATATGTATCAATTGATTTATTCTAACAAAATCATCACGTGATTGTGCATTTTTTAATATGTTCTATTATTCAAGTCTTATTATCATTGTTGCAATGTTTATTTAGTGATCGAAACAAAGTAGCCAACCTGTAGAACGATAATTGGTTTAATGATCTCTCTTATTTTCATTGCTTCACTCAACCTGTTACCTTCATTCTTATAGAATTGCCTATTTAAAATTCAAAACAATCTTGTTATAAAAATTCAAAGTGTGCTCATCAATAATAATTTCCCTTTGACAAGCCACATTTAGAGTTTTTTAAATCAATAAAATCCCCTTGATGCATGTAGATTTCTTCTCAAATGATTTTTAATCCATTGCAAATTATTTCTCTATTTGTTGTGTTTATCAAACCTTATAGGCTACTCAAAAATGATACCATGTATGTGTGTGTGTGTGTATTATTGACTGTCTTGTCTTCTCTTTGCAAACACTACAGGCTTGCTTGAATTTGGTGGTTCAAGGGTGCTCTGGGCATAACTCTTACACTTGATCTATAAATAGACCAGTCAATAGGTTTCATAGTTACTTTTTTAAAAAAAATATGAACTGAACTTTCACATCCAAAAGCTCAGTAGCAACAACACATTAAAATTCTTATCAAACACTTACGTGCTTTTAATTGTTTTGCTTCAAAAGAAAGCATGTAAGAACTAAAACAATTGGAAACTGCTAAACAATACCAAAAAATTGTTCATCCGGATCTTATGGAACTCATTTATAAGCAAGCTTGTTTTTCTTGATAAGCCCAGGGATTCATTAAAAATATAGGAGCACCAACATATCCTTACAGAAGAATCCAGATAATTTGAAAGCAATTTGTGGATACAAATAGTTCCTGTACTTTCTATAAGCTGACCGCTTGGACAGCACCAATCATCTAGCATATCTATCTGAAAAATCCCAAGAGTGCAACTTAACAAGTTGACAAGAAAATGTTGTCTGATGTGTTGAGAAATGTGAAGAGTATGCGGCATTCTTCTACATCAAAGGAGAGATGACATAGGTACCCGCTACCTGGTTTTCTGTCTGGTAAGGAGAACAAGCGTAGCAAACCCAACCATGATTACACCTCTCATCACCTGAGTAAAAACGAAATTCACAACTGAGCTCTCCAGCTCTTTTTTCCCGTTCTAGTGAGGAGAAGATAGTAAGGAGAGTACATTATTCTAATGACTACATTCTATCTGTCTCTGTTGACAGTTCATATGGATTTAATGCAAAATCAATAGCACTCCTTCATCATAGCAAAATTTAATGTTTCCTTACTTTTGGATCTTTTGATGCTGAGGCAGCACATCCTCAACAGGATATCTAAGAAAGTTACTGACAAAGGAAGTTGTTTGACACTGTTTCTATGGACATATTCAAGAAGGTAATTATTACATTTAAAAACTGTGGGTTCTAGTGACTTGAATGATTTTTTTGTCTCAAAAAGTGTTGTTCTCGGGAACATTGTTAAAAGATCTGCTTCCTTCCAGTTTCTTCATTATGTTTCTCATTAGACACTCATGGTAGGAGACGTGGATCAGATGAATACACAAAATGATTGTTGGTCTGCTCAAAAATTAATATAGTAATTGGTGTAGAATAGATTTTTGTCCATTAATGAATCCTTCTAAAGATAGCTCCAAGTAATTATCAAAACAAAAGCATTTTTTGGAGAAAGGGAAAAGGAAGAAACCTGCCCAACTGGTCCTCCAGAAGTTTCAGCATCAATTGAACCCCGAAGTTTTGACTTTTTCTGTCTTTGAGAGGTCTTCTCGTGTTCTTTGGACATGATACCAGTGCCACCATGAACACTAAGCTGGATATAATAGGCAAAGAAATCATTAGATTATTGAATTGGATTTCTGAAAAATCATAAGTCATTCAGCCATATATGGTCAGACAACCATGAATATGTGCATCATTCCAACTCAGCTGAATTGGGTTGCTTTCATTTGGAATTTGATAACTTCATATTTAACAAACAAACTCATTACTCATTCTATATGGAAGGAATAAGTAATGAAGTTAGCACTCACCTTCAGTGATGCATTGCATGTACATGCTACTGAATCTGCAAGAGTTACTATATATATATATATATATTATTGAGATTGGTATATATCACCTCTGTAAGGTGTTCAAGTCAAACCAGGTAGCGATAATAAAGCGACATTCAATGGTTGTGTTAGCATGACTTCTATTGCTCATAACCTCATACCGTGGCTCGAGTTATGAGCAAACATACTTCAACAGATGTTTTGCAAAGAAAATGAGACTTTTGCTGATTAATGTTCAGCCACTGTAAAAGTTATCCATTGAAGAAAATAAATACCTCTTCCATGTTTTCTGCTACAGAAGAACTCATCTTTTCTGGTTGCGCTTTCGTGTCATCCCAGAAACTTCCCATTAGATCCAATATTTGGGTTCCTGCAGTTGTGATACACAACCGCCGTCTTTCATATGGGAATATCCAAGCACCATAGCATTCTGAAGAATAATGCGCATCTCCTGAGCCTTCTTGAATGCTGATTCTTTCCAAATCTTTTGAGTGAGTTTCTTTTCCACTTTTAGTTATGAGCAAAGTGCCACCTGAATTTTTTTTCCCGGCTAACAATTTACAATATGGGTGTTTACCCAAATACTCATTAAGCATTCTTCCTGAATTAGAAGCTTTGTCACCTACCAAAGCTCTCAACAAAACATCAGATGTTTTCTCTTTCCCTATGTCAGCTTTATCCATAAGTTGGAGTTTATTCTTCAAAACTACATTTGATCCTTTATTTCGAAAACTTGCATCACTTAACTCTTCCTCCGACTTCCCTGTACCCTGAGATGAAGTAGCCACAGTAGGTGCTCGAACAAAACCAACATGCTCTTCTCCTTCTCTGATATTCTTTGAGGCTCCTTGCATATCTACTATAAGATAAGGACTTCTATCCTTTCCTGGAAGTGATTGTTCTGGTATATTCTTTTCTGTTCTAACTTCATCTGACCAAAAACATTTTGGAGAAAATTCCATTTCCAACCTGCCCGATGCAGATTTTATTGGTGGCGGTGTTTCTTTTGGTTTCACATCCTGCATCCCCACAAGTTTTGTTGATCAACATTTTAGAAAAGTAAGAATTTGCTGGTTCTAACACGCAGAATTTTAAAACAATAAACCAAACACACCTGATTTAGACTACTTTCAAATGCAGTTATCATGTTCCTTACATTGCTAGGAGTTTTGTTCACTGGGTTTTGCTTCCCCAGGATACTATCCCCTTGTCCTTTTAGTTTCACAGGAATCTTATCACTTGCAGTCACTTTTGGTTCTGAGCTTCCAAAATACAGAGCTTCTTTTGAGCGAATGGTTTTAAGGGGAATATCAATGGGAGGAGGCTCCGTTCCTCTCTTCTTTCCTAAGCTCTTGTGGCTTTCTTCATTTAGATTGGCTCCAAATCCTTGTGAGACAGGAGCAATGGATGGAGAGCCTTCATGTTTATCTGGATCATTCTAAAACAGGTCAAATGTTGTGAGAAGATCTTGAGGTAATTATCAAATGCTTTGTTTTTCAATGGAAGAAATAACAGTCACAAGCAATGTTCAAGGATCCTTAACTGGACTTGTTTGCTTCAGAACACAATTTGTTCCTTCTCTGTTGTCCAGACAAGATTTTCCACTCTTGGAAAAAGTGGGAGGAGTCGCTATCAGACTAACTTGAGTAGCCATCACTTCACTTTGAAAAACTCTTTTTCTTGAATCTTGAGAAGGTGGAGCATTCAGAAAATCAAGAAAAAAGCCTTTCAGATAGAGGAGTTTGATATTACTATTTGTTCTTTTTGCTTTCAAATTTCTGTTTAAACATTTTCTAATTTATTTCATTTAAGCAAGATCAAACCTGAGACCTCATGTTTGGGCCATGAAGATGATGCAACCCTACTATCAACAGCAGATGCATATTCTGGACATCTAGGCTCACTGCTGAGAAGCTCATCATGTTTCTTTTTCAATGCCAACTCTCTCTGCAAACAAGATTTAAACATATGACAAGAAGACAGAAGAGATACTTTATGCTTCTTCTAACTCCCAAGAATGAAAACAAAAGGCTTGAAAGCAATAAGGCTATGTAACTACTCCAATAAAGTACATTTTGCGCAAAAAGATTTCAATGACAAGCTTCACTACCACGTCAACTAAAACCAGAATCAACACAACCATCTATTTGGAAATACAAAACTAATTGTCTCATGGGGCTAATGAAGAAAATTCCTAAGGATTGCTCTAGTTTGTGGGTACAGAAACACTGGAATTGCTGGTTTGTCGTGCCATCAGTAGATAAGTTAGTGATCGCTTAATAACAATAACTATCCAATTGGACTAGAAGGGCACGAGAGTTAGATATTAAAGGAAGAGAACAGAGTAACTGCACCATGAGACGGATACGATGGCGGTCTGCTTCACTGAGGACAAACTGCACCTTCATGCGCACATGCCCACCTCCTTCCAAGGGAAATGTGTCATCCCAAATACCCTTCTCTATTACTAACCTTGTCTCCACACCTGCAACCAATCATAACCATCCCGTTGCTGATGAACAGATGAATAAAATTTAGTGCAAGTTATCAATTAAAGCAAATGGGAAATGATTGTGCTAAACCTGTATGTGATATTTCATTTCCCTTGGCATCCTGCAGTGTAACAATCAGATTTTCGCGGAGTGTTGTTAATGGACTGCTCCAACACACAACTTGTATAAGTAAAACTTGGACGTTTTATACAATAAAATAAAACTGCAAAGTACGAGAGGAAATGATATTACAAAATGAAATCTCCCTTGTCGCGTGTTTCATACTCCCTTTTGCCCATGGAAACTACAGAATGATTATGAAATACAAGCCCTGTAAGATTTTAATGATCCAAGAAAAACAAGGAAAGGAAAAAAAAAAACAAATAATTGGTCATCGTGTACCCTTTATGGACATTTGCGAAGGTGGTGATGATGACTGAAGACCCATGAAATCAAGAACTGGGAAGAAATAAAAGTGGAACATATTCAGCTGTAACAAAGGAACTGCCAGGTTTGATATTCAGTTAAGAAACTACAGTTCTGTAGTACCTGAGACTTCGATGGCTCCTGGCATTGAAGGTCAAAAACTTGATTTTTCAAGTTAGCTCAAGTATCGAATAGTCAAGAGATCAACCAGCGACTCAGAAGTAGAAGAGCTATATCTCATATTGAAAATCTAAAACGATTGCTCCAGGCAAGAGTGGTGTTTAGGAGCATCTGCTTTAGTTGGGATTGGATAGAAAAGAGTGGATGTGGTTGGACTACAGGCAATTTAAATGGTGGGGTCTCTACAAGCCTTACAACTATTTCTAACCTCTACTTGGTGCAAAGCCAAATCTCTAATTTGTTTTTTGCCACTATCTCAAAATGAACAAATCCTTGCGCCCCGGTGACTGATGAGACCTCCCTACCGTGAAACTTTCAACTAAGTACAGCCTCTTCAGAACTGATCTAACCACAGAAAGGTAGTCCTTATAATGCCCTGCAAACCATCTGTCAATTCAATTACTCGTTTAACTAATTGTCAAAGAACGAAATTATTAGCCACAAGTAATACAAATAATGTCCTAGTTTTGGTGTTTACATTTGCTATATCTATCTTATTAGCCGAGACATTGAAGAAGAATGTAAGAGTAATGCATATCCAATTGCAGAATCTCTAACTCATAACTCATGAGCAACCCAAAAAGCTAAACTCATATCTTTTTTACAACAAACACCAATGTTAAAGTATCAATTAAAGACTTGGATTGGACTTTGCGCTTATAAACTGTTTAAGAATGGCTTTCTCTTCATCAATTTGTTTCTTCTCTTCACGGTCCTTGGGTTTGATTTTTCTCTTCTCTTCCAATATCCACTTAAAAAGGTCATGCTGCTGATCTTCAGGTACGTGCTCCTTTTCCTCCCGAATAACTGGAGGAGGTGGTCTCTCAGGAATTGAAGTGGTTGCAGGTTCCAAGAAAACTTCTACAGGAACTTTGTCATTTTCCACACCACTGTTTGCTTCTTTGCTTGTCGTTTTCTTTTTTGGCTTGACAAACATATAAGCTGCAAGTGGTTGAAAGAAATCCACAAAACTCAGTTACAAACTTGTATTATTAAGCATTTTATTCGCAAGTGCATGAGTTAAGAGGGAACGAAGTTTTGAGTTGAATCATTGCTCCAAAGCATCAAAAACTAAACTATAAAATAATCAACAATAACAGAAACTGAAAATGTACATGCAAACATCCACAAAATTTGATTTTGCAATTTCAATCTCATATTTAACTTCTAGTTACCTAGACAGATAAACGAGCATCCTGAATTCGATCATTTTGGTTCCAGCAACACAACAGTGCAAGAGCTGGACTCTTAGAGTGCATGAAGGACATGGTGAAAGAAGGCATGGGACGACAAATGCTTTCACAAAAATAAATAAATACCTCTCTTAATTGACATAGAAAACATACAAGCATGCATCATCAGGATTTTACTCATTTTCCTATTGGCATTCTAGGGTTTCGCTGGCACAATTTTAAATAATTGGCTCTGATAAGTTCCCACGATTACAAACAGTGAACCAATTGTGTCTACCCACTATGTACCACATAAAGCTAATTGGAAAATCTGTCCCCTGCCCCCATATCCTCATCCTGAACGTTCTGCAATCCTATTTCCAGGTGACTCTAATCTGACACCTAGAAATGATGACATTGAAAAAAAAGTTTGATATGATCCTTCAATTAACAGTTGAGGAATAAGGAATTGTGAGCTCCTACTTAAATCTTAGTGGACCATTCTGAATCAGTTGGAGGAGTGGCAAGAAGAACATGGCCACCTTTGGCATTTATTTCTAGTAGACAGCTAATCAAATTGCTCATGCCTTTATATTGCCAGTACTGACATTAATTGCAGAACCCATAGGTCATAAAGGATTGTTAAATGGTAATGAACTTGCACGATAAGTAATTACATCACGGTTGCTACATCAATATCCAATTGTATAATCAGATCCCACATAATTATTCTTCAATTTCAATCAACATATTGGTCCAAGTAGATGTGGAAAATGCTAATATATATATATATATATAAAGCAGAAGCTTTGACTATTTGAGAATAACTTAACAACATGATGTCAATATCCTAAAAAACAACTGGACTGGAACTCAAAATTAGATGCACAATGACATCCCTGGTTCCAGGGAGCCGAAGTAACTTCATCAGCAGATTTTGCACAGTCTTCAAACGATGCTTTGATCTACTAAAAATAGAATATGCACCATTGAACACAAACTTCACCAAGCTCAGATAGAAGCTGATCATAAAGCAAAAAAAATGCAGCAGCTGACATATATCTAGGCACTCAGATGCCATGTATCTTCCAGCAGCATGTAAATATAGTTACTTGCACAAATACTGCTATGACTATTCATCAAGAGACAAAACATTACCAAATAAATGCTCAGTGCACTGAGGACTCCAGTACAATGGGCAAGAAAAAGAAGGTTGTCTAGGAATCTATCAATTTCTCAACAAAAGAAAAACCCAAAGCAGTCAATATAACAAACACATTGTAAACAAAAAATCAAAACCCAAAAGAACAAGAATAGGGATTTTACTACCTCCAAGCCCAAGATTAACAATCATGAATAAACGCCAAATGGGCTTCAGCTTGTATCTATTAATTAGCGTTTCTTTCGAGGTCAAGCCTGCAGCATTTTCTGATTTAGAACCTTCCATTTTCATCGATGCTTTTGCCAACAGCTTTCACTTTTATAATACACTAACAATAACAATGACAATAATAAAGAATTCTTTCCTTTTCTTTCTCACAGCTTCCTTTTTTGTGCTGCCTCTTTCTGGATTCTCTCACAGTTCCGCGCTTCATATAATAATAATCAAGAGATAGCGACCAAGGGGAAAATTAAAGAGGAGAGAAAACCAGCAGCTCATTGTGAAATATTTTGCTAACTTTCATTTTCATCCCTAAGATCTTACAAATTTTAGTTTTGCCCATATATTTTATTTTTTTACTTTCATTTAAATCCTTTTTTAAGAGTTGTTTAGTCCTCATATTCTAAACTAGATAAAATTTAGTCTTTTAATGAATTTTTTCTTATTAATTCCTACATGTCAAATTATGAACTTTGTTAAACTTAATCAAACATTTTAAATAAGTTAATGGGAAAGGTAAGATTTCAAGTGGGTTTAAAAATAGGTATATCAAATTTAAAATATAATTCTTTTTCATTTATATGAAAAGATTTGATAGAATGATGATTTAATGGAAAAGTGGATACTTTACACCTATACAATAGACAAAATTAAAAATATAAAAATATTGAAGACTTGCTGGACAAATTTTAGCCATGTAGGTTTTGGAAACAAATTATTGTTATCATAATATGTGTTGTCAATTTTTATTAAAGGGTAAGTTATTTTGAGAATTTTATGGTTGTTATTTTTTTATTTTTTCATCTAAGGTTTTTTTTTAATATTATAATTTGCAACTTGAATTTTTATGTCACCAACACTTTACATCCTCAAAAGTTGGCACCAAAATAAAATTGACAAAAAAAATATATTTATTTACAACATTATCATTATATTTGAAATAATAGCTAAAAAAACCCTTTTTTTTGTTCAGTATAGTATAAACAAAAACAAATATATATTAACAAAAGAAAAAAAATTAGAAAACCCTGGCGCTTATTTTTTCCCATTTTTTTCTCCTCTCTCTTACACGGTCGCTAGCCTCTTGGACTAGTTGTTGACAACCACAATTACCCAACCCTTTATCTTTCTCCCTCATTTAATGTAAAACCCGAAAAAAAAAATAAAGGTTGCTTAGATTACATAAGAAATAAATGTGAAGAAATTCATGCATATGGTTAAATAAAAACGGGAATTCAGAAATTTTTGAATATAAGTTTCAAGATGAAATATTTCGAGATATTATAAATCAACACAAAAATGTTGAGGGTTGGATTAAATTAATGAAAATAAACTAAACTAAAAGTTGTGAGGTGAAATTATAAGAAATGGAAGGAGGTATAACTTAATTATAAGAAGAAAAAAAGATTTGGGGGCCTAAATGCAAATAAAAAAATTATAGAGCATAAATACTCTTATTCTCACCAAAAATCTGCAGCAATCATAAGGAAAGAAAAGAGGGATTTTTTGTATCCATTCTTGCAAAATCAAGAGAGAAACACCAAAATTTCAAGAACTCATCCAAGATTAAGGGTTTATAGATGGAATAAACACTTGTGGGCAAGGGATTAACTAGAAAAATTGAACAAGAAGAGAAGATAGAGGGCTGGCTGTCATTAGATAAGAAAGGAGGGAGTTGAAAATCTTTAATTGGTTGGAGATCAAAACCTTAATTCGTACCAGGTAAGGTGTTCTAAACATGATCTTATAAGTCATTTCAAATTCGATAATGAATTGATGTCTTGATGTGAGTTATAGATTAGGGTTCTTAGACTTGAATTGGGGAAAAAGTATTTGTTGTTAAAATTAAGTAAATTCATAGGTGGTATGTAATTGGGGATGTGAAACCATGATAATTTACCCAGTCTAAGTGTTTATTGATGAACGATTTTGACTATCTTAGAGGCAAAACTGGGTTCTCCTTAAACATAGAACTTGTAGCCTCATGTCTTAGCTTTCCAACGACACTAATTTCGCTTGAATCGGAGTTCTATAACTCCATATATGGTTAAAAATCTGAGGAGAGGTCAGACAGTAACGGTTCAAAAATGAAACGGTAACAGTTGGACAATAACAGTTCAAATGTTTGTTGATGAGTGATTTTGACTATCTTAGAGGCTGAACTGGGTTCTTCTTAAACATAGAACTTGTAGCCTCATGTTTCAGCTTTCCAACGCCACTAATTTCGCTTGAATCAGAGTTCTATAACTCCAGATATAGTTAAAAATCTTAGGAGAGGTCAGACAGTAACGGTTCAAAAATGAGACAGTAACAGTTGGACAATAACATTCCAAATATTTGTTGATGAGCAATTTTGACTATCTTAGATGCATAATTGGGTTCTCCTTAAATCATAGAACTTGTAGCCTCATGTCTTATCTTTCCAACGACACTAATTTTGCTTGAATCGGAGTTCTATAACTCTAGATATGGTTAAAAATCTGAGGAGAGGTCAGACAGTAACAGTTGGACAGTAACGGTTCAAATATAAAGAAAGGAATGATAATTGGGGTTGGACAAAGAACGACAATAATAAATGTGAAATGAGAAAAATGTAAAATATTAAGAAATGACTGAAAGAAAGACTTACTGGTTGTTGATATGGTTATTATAAAACATATCCTTGAATGAGAAAAATTTATGAGATAAACCTGTGATCTGTAAAAGGGACCACAGACGTGGTGTAACAGCAGCAGTTGGGGAGCACGAGTAGAGCTTCTATTGCAGGTAGGTGATCCGCACCTATACTTTCTAGTTAAATTCTATGATTTAATATGTTATTGATATGAAATGTGAATTACCAAACGTTAGATATTAGAAGGAATGAGGAAAGTTTGCATAATGATGCTGATATTTTGGATAGTATTCTGAATGTATGTATATTCAGGGTGAACGGTTGTTGTGTGAATTGCCAAGGGATGAAATTATCATTGACAAAGAAAATATAAGAAATGTGATTTGGGGCGTGAACTAGCATACATTTAGTGTATGTTAGGATCCCGGGTAAGGGGATCACCATGCATGGACTAGCATACATTTAGTGTATGTTAGGATCCTAGGTAAGGGGATCACCATATATTGACTAGCATATATTTAGTCGACTCCTACATGGTGATGATGATAACAGCAAAATTGGTATCGGTAATGTGTTAAGCGAAAATAATCATGGGTGGTCTTATGAAATCTTAAATGGAGGTTGATAATGGAAGAGGAGAATGTTTTTAGTAGTTAAAGGAGAAGGAGTTTCCAATGAAAACCAAAAGGGAGAAGTGAATAAAATATGAATGCATGTTTGCCTTTTTAAATTGCAGGATATTTGTATTGCTATATTATTATGATATTCATATTTCAATAATATGTATTTTGTTTTCAGGGTCATCGCATACACGATAGAAGTGGATTTTAGCTTGGGTTCACTTTTTGTAATTTAGGTCCTAGAGAGTATACCCTTGTATTTGGTAATATTACAACTTATATATATACTCAAATTGTATAATTGATGTTTAAACTTGAATAGATGAATTTAAGCCTGTAGTTTGTATAACTATGTTCCATGTATGCATGTTTATATCTTTATCCATCCATAATGATAATTGTTGTACAATGTATATCATAAACATTATGGTTGATACGAATGATGATGTTTGTGGGACTGAGACCCAGGATGATTGGGTTGAATTGAGTTAGGAGATGTGGTATATTAGAGGTGTAAACAAGTCGTATGTCGATAACTTGGGACCTCCTGGTATAGGGGAACCTCTATCAAAATTTTGGTGAACTTTAATACAACCACAATGAATAGATATAGAAAAAAAAATTAATCACTCTATTTATCAGTTAACATGAGAACGTTGCTTTATCCCGGAAATGGGAATGTTACATTCAACAACCAAAAAAGCTTTAACCAAGACCCAATTCATCATCTCCCTCACCAATAAACAAAATTGAAGCCATTATTGTTGATCTAGAATCTTTAGTCCCAATTCAATAGTCAATATTTACATCCAACAATCACAATGCCTCTCTCTCACACATTGCCACAAATTGTCATGGGCACAAGTTAAGCCAATAACAAATGTGAGACAAATGGTAAGAATCCCAAGCGAAATGTAAATCACTAGGTGCTTCTAGTGATAGTAATACATAGGCACCCATTATTAAAAACTAAATTCACCACCTAACAATAATAAACTTAAAACGTGGTTTCGAAAACTTGCTAAAAAAGGCATGAGAATAAGTAGTATATAAAGCCCCAACCCGATCCTAGTAGTAAAAAAGAATACAATAATTGGCCAGACAAAAAAAATGATGGTCGCCACCATGATTGTTAAAAGTAATTGAAAAGCTAAGATTGAATCCATTTTTTTGATATTGTTCATGCTCTATATATGAACTAGAATAGATCAAAATATCATCTATTAATATTACTACAAATTGATCTAAGTAAGGTCGAAAGACTCAATTCATCATATCTATAAACATCATTGGTGCTTTTGTCAATCCAAATAGCATTTTTGGGAACTCATAATATTCGCAACGAATCTTGAATGTGATCTTTGGTATATCTTGCTCTTTAATTCTTAATTAATAGTACCATAATCTTAGGTCTATGTTAAAAATACTTTAACTCTTTAAAGTTGATCAAACAAATCATTTATCCATGGAAATAGATATTTATTCTTCAATGTCACTTTATTCAATTGTCTATAGTCAATACAGAATCTGAAGGTCCCATCCTTTTTTTTTCCACAAATAACATTGGAGCTCCCCAAGGATAATTATTTGGGCATATGAACCACTTATCTAGTAATTCTTGTAACTGAATTTTTAATTCAATCAACTCCTAAGGTGTCATTTTATAAGATGATTGCGCTATAAGAGATGTACTAGTAAGTACATCAATAAAAACTTCAACCTCCATCTTTGGAGCCAATCTAGACAACTCTTCTAGAAACACATTTGAAAACTCTTTTCCTATAGAAAGGTTACTCAATTCTATTTTACTCTTTTCAGAATCCATTACATAAGCAATTTCTATCGTAAACCCTTTCGTCAACAAGTTTCTAGTTGTCTTAGCTGGAATTATACTACTTAATATGACATTCATTTCTCCCCTAAAAATCACTTTATTACCATTTTAGCAAAACAATCCATTTAAGCCGTATAAGTACTCAACCAATCCATTCCTTGGATTAGATCAAAGTCATGTAACTCTAAAGGTAATAAATTCACCTTCATGTTATATTCTTTAATAGTAATCCTAGTACCTTTATACATATAACCCACAAGCATAACATCCTCCAAAGGTGTACTAATTTTGAATCTCTTTTCTAGCTTAATTAGTTGTACTTTTAGTTTACCTTTAATTTTTCTTGCCACAAAAAATATGTAACACTAAGATCAATTAAACAATAAGCTTGTTGAAAATGTAACAGTAATGTACATGCTATAACATTCAATGTGATTATAACTTCTTCCAAGTCATATGGAACACCCTCCCTTAGGTTCTATTCCCCTGAGCTTTAGGTCATCCTTTGTTACCACTAACCCTTAATTGTGTTAGCCTCCCAAGCTTATCTATAGTAACAAACTATTCTTGTCTTAGTCCTTAAACATACTTAGTTCTTCAAGGGCAATCCTTCTTAAAATGTCATTGCCCCCTACAATAATAACATCCACAACCTAAATACAGACAGTCATGCCATCTATGTCCCTCTTGTCTACAAATATAGCACTGACTTAGTGATGTAGAACAATCTCCTAGATGCCTTTTCTCACATCAGACACAATGAGGATAAGTAATAGTCTTTTGTTTTGAAGTCCTTCCAATAAAACTACCCTTAGGATTTGATTGTCCCTCAGTTGACCCTTTACCTATATTCTGCAAAGACCCAGCTACTAACCTTTCCTGGCCAACATCTTATCTCCTCTTCTCAAACTAACTAAAATATCTCTTTTTACCTCTCATAGGGATAAAAGGTCTACCTAAAAAGAAGTCAATGTATTTCTTTTTACCGAAGTCAGATTAGTCTTATCGGTCCTGAATAAGACATGCCTCTAGAGCCTAAATTGCTTATATCAATTCTCTCTGTCTTAAATTGTAATGAAATCAGCTCCTCTTTCAAATCTTGTTGTAATCTATCTCACAACCTCTAAATCATAAGACAATAATACCCCTATATATATAGGGCCAACCATTACCATATAACACATTCTCTTTTATTCCCTTCTTATCCTTTTCCATGCTCAAAACTCAACTCTTCATTGATAAGGAAAAAAAAAATCACTTTTTCCTTCACTTTCTTGACATGCAAACACATTATTAAGTAGGGAAAGAAAGGTTTTAAAGATATGGGTCTAACCATAGAGGACTATTATCATTGAGGTCAAAGCAATCCCGCTATATTTAATGATGTTGAATGTGGATTTTGGCTAAAAGAATTGGTATTCTTAAGCCATGCTATCTCTTCAGAAGGGATATTTGTGGATCCTAGAAGGTTGAAAAAGTGTTGAAGTGGGAAAGACCAAAATATCATGGAATTTTATAGTTTTCTTGGATTAGTATGATACTATAGAAGGTTTATCGAGGGATTTCCAACCACATTGACACCTTTGAATCAATTAATAGGGAAGGAAGTGAAATGTGAATGGTTAAGAAATGTAAACAAAGCTTTCAGGAATGGAAGAAAAGGCTTACTATTACTACGATACTAACACTTCCTTTAGGAATAAAAGGATTTGAGGTCTATAATGATGCCTCAAAGAAGGGATTCGGTTGTGTTTTGAAGCAACATGGATAGGTAATTGCATATGCATCAAAACAATTGAAGACTCATAAAGTTAATTATCTAGTTTATGACTTGAAGCTAGCGATGGTGATATTTTCTTTGCGGGTATGGAGACACTATTTGTATTGGTCTCAAGTATAAATTTTCACTAACCATAAAAGCTTGAGATATTTAATGTCGTAGAAGGAATTGAATATACATAAAAGAAATATAAAATTGATCAAGGATTATGATTGTACTATAAACTATCACCCGAGGAAAGAAAATGTTATTGTTGATGCCTTTAGTTACAAAACAAGGCAATATCGAACGAATTAGAAGATTGGAATGTGAAAGAATTGCTAGAATTGAAAAAGATTAATGCCAAGTTAGAAGTGGGTTTTAAGGACTCTTTGTTAGCTCAATTGTGAGTGTGATTTGTACTCTGAGATAGGGTGTTGAAAGTTCAACAAAGAGATGTCAAAGTACATAACGTGAAAAACAAGGTGAAATCAAGGGTTAAGACTCCTTTTTGTTTTTTGAAGGATGGGGTGATAGTGATGGGCAGATGGATATATCTGTCTAAGGACAAGGCTTTAAAGGATGAAGTGTTAAAAAAGATCACAAATTGAGATTCATTGTACATCCAAGAAGTATAAAAATGTATAAAGTTGAAGGAATTTTACTGATGGCCAAACATGAAGAAATAAATACTTGACTATGTGGCCAATTGTGGAGTTTGTTAACAAGTAAAAGTGAACACATCAGAAGCCAGTTGGGCCTTTACAGCCACTCCTAATACCCGAATGAAATTGATAAGATATCACTATAGATTTCGAGTCAGGCTTGCCTAGAAAAAGGAAAGGCAGTGACGTCATTTAGATTATTGTGGATCGTTTGATAATGTTTGCACTTTTCTTGTTTATATAAATAATAGAATCAGTTGATAAATTAGGAAAGCTATACGTGAATGAAGTAGTGAGATTACATTGGGTGTCGGTGTCAATTGTTTCCTATTGAGACCCCTTAAATTCACTTCACGTTTATGGCCAAGTATCCAGTGTGCTCTAGGAATGAAATTAAATTTGAATATAACTTTTCACCCTTGGACTAATGGGTAGTAAAAGAAAACCATCCAAACCTTGAAGGATTTGTTAAAAGCCTACATATTAGAATTTATGGGAAATTGGGATGACCATCTACCACTTGTTGAATTCACTTACAATAACAATTATTAAGCAACAATAAGAATGGCTCCCTACGAGGCCTTATATGAAAAACAAAATGTTGAACCCTTATTTGTTGGAAGGAAGTTAGTGATATAAAGTTAATTAGACTAGAGTTGGTGCAGATTACCTTGAAAAAAGTGAAAATCATAAGAGATAAAATAAAGGTGGCTCATGATAGATAAAAGAGTTATGAAAATGTCAAGAGAAGGCCTATTGAATTTAATATAGGAGATAAGGTATATTTGAAAGTTGCTCCTTAAAAACATATGTTATAGTTTGGAATAAAAAGGAAGTTAAAACCAAGGTACATCAGGCCCTTCGAAATGGTGAGGAGAATTGGACTAGTAACATATAAATTGGCCCTACTCTTATATCTAGCCATAATTTATGATGTATTTCATGATTTATTGCTATAAAAGGCTGCAGTAAACCCTTCTTGAGTGATACCACAAGTTCCTTTGGAGTTTAAAGAAAACTTGACTATGAAGGTTAAGTCGGGTCGTTATATCATTTTTTTTTTCATTATAGCTAATGTTGGAGATGTAGAGGGTGAAGGGAGTGTTCAAGGTAATGGACCTCCATCATTACATAACCAACCTAATTTTCAAACTCTTAGAGAGTATCTTCACCTTGTGAGAAAAGGTACACCTTCATGTATTATCTTGTCCCTTAACCAACAAGCTTTTAATTTGAAAACAAGCATGATTCAACTTTTTCCCACATTTCATGGTATAGATTATGAAAATCCATACATACACATTAAAAACTTTGAAGAGGTATATAACATTTTTATTGATTAAACATGCATTGAGGAAACTATTCGGCTTAAATTGTTCATATTCTTTTTAAAGGATAAAGCTAAGCTTTGGCTAAACTCCTTGCTACCTAGGTTTATATGCATATGAAGGGAAATGCAAATTGAGGAAAAAAATTACTTCCCACTTATATGAATGCAGCCTTACAACGTCAAATGATGAATTTTTCTTGTAGTCCGAATGAGTTCTTTCATCAAGCTTAGGAAAAGTTTAAAGACTTGTTAAGTTTGCCCCTACTATAGTTTTGAAATGTGGAGATTAGTAAGTTTTTTTTTATAACTGTCTTACCGTAAATTTTAAAAATATAGTATCAATTATGTGTAATGGTAAGTTTTATGACAAAGAATCAAGTGGAGCCTTTGATTTTTTTTTTTTTATCAATTGGATGAGAACACGAAGCAATGAGAGACCTCTCTCCAACTTCATGTTAAGTCTGGAAAACATCATTTCCCATTCCAATGGGAAGTTCAAATTGAAAGAGACTTATGACCTCAATGCTAGACTAGCATTAAAAAAATGCATGTCGTGAGTGAACAATAAGAGAAAAGTTGTGTAATGTATGAGAGCAAATAGTATATGACAAATGAGTGTCTTATTATTCTGGTCTTCAAGGAAGTGCCATATGGCCAAACTTCTTATTCAAATAATGTTAGAAAGCTTTTCTCAAGGCAAGTATGCAATCCATACTCTGATACATATAATCCCGGATGGATAAACCACCTAAATTTTAGATGGAGAAATTTGGTCTCTCTAATACCTCAAACATTTCAACTTCCACCCCAACCATTTCATGCTCCCACATATAACAAATGCCAACCACCTCACAAAAGATTCCTAAAGGATACTTTTTAACAATTCATACAAACCTAAAAAAGGAATTAACAACAAATCATATAAATTTCAAGACAAAACCATTAGGACTTTAGATGACATTTGAATCTAACTAACCAAGTTAACTTAATCACTAATCAATCAAGAGAAGGGAAAACTTCCAGCTCAACCAATGCCAAATCCTAGAGGCCAAATGCATACGAGTGAATCTTCGTCTAATGAACCTTCAAACCATGAACAAGTCCAAGCCATCACCACCTTTAGAAGTGGAAAGATAGTTGACAAAGCTATAACTTTTAGGATTCCTAGGGATATTGAGGAGAAGAACTCTAGGAAAAGTGAAGAGTGAATCAAAATACAAATGACAAATGGGAGTTTGAGCGATAAAAAGAGGTGAAATAAATGAGAAAAAGATGAGTGAGAAAAAAGACGGTTCAAAAAAAGTTATAGGAAAAATGAGTGATGTAGAATTTATTCCTCGAGCTCCATTCATAAAAAGGCCAGGGAAAACTAAACATGATCTAATGAATGCTAAAATCTATGAATTATTCAAACAAGTGAAAGTTAATATTCCACTCCTTGCTGTAATTAGACAAGTCCCATTTTGTGCCAAGTTCTATAAGGATTTATGCACACTTAAGAGGAGATTAAATGTGAAGGAATAAGCCTTTTCTAACTGAACATGCTAGTGTCATCATCTAAATTAAGACCCCTTCTAAATACAAAGATCTTAGATGTCCCACCATTTTATGCATTATTTGAAATCATAAGATAGAACAAGCCTTGTTGGATTTAGGAGCAAGTGTGAATTTGATACCTTACACTGTTGATAAATAGTTAGGTTTAGAAGATATCAAGCCTTTTATATCGGTTCTAGTGTTGGACATCACATCTATCCAAGGTTCTAATGCTCTCATCCCAATCATCTTAGGTAGACCCTACATAGCTACATTCAATACTTTAATTACTTGAAAGGAAATATCACATGTTCAATCCATTTTGAACAAAAAAATCAATCATTATCTTAGAAATATCATCACACGTAATCGGTAAAGATAACATTGATGTTCCTCAACTTGACACCTTCGAGTTATATCAACTTCAATACCATTATGTTGGTATGTTCATCATCAATTTAAATACTAATGGAATTTTCAACAAAATACAGATAGATTGTTCCCGCTAAAAATTAGATTTTATTGCCCATTTTCCATCACCAAGTTCATAAGAAATTAATTTTTGATGGAATTTTTAGTCACTAATTCCATAAAAAATTCCTAATTTTCTGTAACTTTCAATGAAATAAGTATGAAATTGCCAACAAAATTACTGATGAAATGAACTTATCTGTCAACAATTCCATTAGAGTTTTCACTATATTTTTTTTGGTTAATTGTTATAATCCCCAAGCCAACCTAAACATACAACACCAACACCAACAAAAACAACACCAACATGCTTAGGCTGCTGGTTCGTTACCGCTGGTTGTTGTAGTATAGTTTTCACTATAGTTTTCATGACCTGCTGGTTGTTGTGGGTCATGAAGAATGGTCGGTGGCTTGGTTGCCTTTTTGCAGGGGTTTGATGCTGCTGTAAACCTGGGTGAGACTCTCTTCCCACATGCTTAGGCTGCTGGTTCACTACTGCTATTATGTTGCCACTAGTGCGGGGTTGGTCTGCTGGTATGGATGGCCGGCTGATGCGGTTTTTCTCCACTGCTGCTCTCCCTCTTTTGTGAGTAGGGGCAGCTACTGGTTGGATCATGGTTCTACCTGTGCTACCACTCTGCTGGGTTGGAAGGAATTCTGCCTCCTGTTTGCAGGCAGATGTTTCTTTGCGATGCTACTTTGAGGGAGCCTGCTCCCGTCAATTAGGTTATTCAAGGGAGTCTATTCCTTTTGCAAGCTTGTCTTGCTTTGGTTTGTTCAAGGGAGCCTGTTCTCTTTTTGTATGTCTTTTTTTTGTATTGCTGGTTTCCAGCTTGTACTGCAACCTTGTCTTGCTCTTTTTGATCTATACAATACTTACATTTGATAAAAAAAAAAAAAAACAACACCACCACCAAACATCTTCAAGCCAACAATTGCTCATATTAAATCCATAACCATAACAAAAAAAAAAAAAAAACACTTGTGGAATTATTGAAAAAGAAACACATGTCTCCAAAAACATAAAACATTATCTAAGAAATATAAATATAATACATTATAAAGCACAAACAAGTGTCTTCCACAATTTCAATTTTATGACAAAATGAAACATTACATCTAAATCAATTCATCACTTTTTATCAAATTATCCCTCTTCATTTTATTCATCGTCATGTCCAACATCATATTTTTTGTTGAATTCAAGGTCGATCTCATCATCTTCATCTACTTCTCTATATCCATTTTTACTCAATATATTATATTTAACTCATCAACATTAATATCAACATAAGTATTCTTAGTGACACATAAATTTTGATTTTTTTTTTAATTTAGTATACAGAGTAATTTGATATGGATCAACTAACTCATCCATTTGAAAGACATTATCTCCCTCAATTACTTCATCGTTACCATATTCAACAACTTGGATATGACTTCTAAGTTTGATTTTCATAACAGATAACCAATCATCTATATAATGATCTTATAAAGAAGTGTATGTATAATACACCTATTGGCATTGTTTGAAAAAAAAAAAACATCATTGTTCTTGCAAAGTCTACATCTTTTATTTATTTCAACCAAATCATTGTGAGAATCTACTTTAATTCCTATGTTGATATCATATTAATAGAATTTGGATAAAAACACTTTATTTGCGATTTATGATATCACAATTTAATAACCTCTTATAATTTTTCATAATAATCAACTTTAAACTCATTGGAAATTGAAGCATTTACAAAGCTCATTACTATAGGTCTTTCAAGTCTCGTGATATTGTTCAATATAAAAAACATATTCATTGATGAAATATCTATATATCACTGGACCTTTTTTCAGTACCTAAAGATAAGGATTCTAATTTTTTAACATTGGCTCCCATGTTGAACACCTAGTTAAAGTTAACAATCATTATCGATCAAAGAAATAACATAACTAAATCTAAGCTTAGGATTTATGAATTATTAAATACTTACATGTGTTTTAAATGACGTGACAAACTATTTATCTTGTAATTTGAAAATTTAAGATTCACTAACATTTGGATTTTGAGATAAAAATAATTGATAAGATTGCCTATAAGGCACAACCCCTTTAAGATAATCTTTTCCAAACAATCTTT
>Ga0325401_1000382_pt1 | contig 30952 bp, 20 predicted proteins | sample PopdelMetagenome_FD_205666 | JGI IMG/M metagenome (GOLD analysis project Ga0325401, IMG submission 205666) | Populus deltoides microbial communities from Bellville, Georgia, United States - Xylem-PdKOR-R2 | ecosystem: Host-associated > Plants > Phyllosphere > Stem > Wood/Secondary xylem | place...
ATACCACGTACGGACTGAGAAAGGAAAACGAGCTTTGTAAGAGTGAAGGACACCACTGAGGTTTCGTTCCAGAACACGACTGGTTGGTGGGGTACAATCTATTAGATACCTAAGATACCACTTCTCTTCTGTCCTTTTAGTTTTTTCATCAAAACTAATTAATTAATTAATTAATTCATATAGTATAAAAATAATTAAATTATTCCTTGATGATCATCATTAATACATCCTCAATTAGTTTTTTTACCTCTCAAAATTTCCTTATTTTCCCATTACAACTATTTCTCTTTCTTTTTCTTTTTTTTTTCCATACAGAAATAAATAAAATGAAAGGATTAAATTGTAAAAGAATTTTAAAAAAAGTCAAATATATAGCTTTTAAACACATAAAAATTATTTAATTACTTAATTTCCTTTAACTATATGAACTAAAATAATTATTAAAAAAGAACTAGAACAACATGGCTTTTTATTTTTCCAAATTCTCAATTCAAACGCACACAATTTACTATTCATTTACTATGCATTTCTTCCTTTCTTAACATTTTGGTTCCTATAATTTACACAGTTTATAATTCAATCACTAATTTTTATTTATTTTCAATTTCATCCCATAAAGTTATATTTTCATGGTTTATGTGATAAAATCTATTTTATTTGTTTTCTTTTATTTACCTAACATTTTGTTAAATATCTCAATGTTATTGATTTTACAAAATAAAATTTTAGCTTTTTGTAAAAACAAATTGACATACGAAGGACTAAGATTAACATAAAGAAAGGAACATATCCCTTTTCCATAAATAATTAAAAAAAAAACATGCAAAAGTTCCATTTGATCACTCAAGTTTTAATTTTTTTTCAAATTTCATCCATATTTTTTTAAGTTATTATGTTTTGATCTTAAACTTTATTTTTATCATGTTTTAATCCTTCGAGATTGAGAGAGAAGAAAGAAAATCACAAAAAAAAATTGAGGGATGAGAAAGGTTTTAGACTCCTGAATTTCAGTAACCAATAACTTTGATTTTGAAAGAAAGAAACTCATTGAAAGTGGTTTTTATCTTTAATGATGCTAGAAAAAATAGATTGTGTTTTAAAAACAAAAATTGACTTGATTTGATTTTGAGTTTTTAAACCAATAAAAAAATATTTTGTTATTGAAAATGAAGTTTAAGATATCCACTAGTTATTTAGCTTGTGCTTCGCCATGAGTTTAATAAAAAAATCTTTTACATAAAAAAATATGCAACCATTGTTGATGCATTTTCTAGTAGTAAGAAAAGTTATGAATGTAAATTCAAAACTCAAAGCATATTTTAGTCTAGATACACACCAATCATCTAAAGGTTTTGATGATAACAAAATATGTTATTAATATTGTATATCTCTGATGATAATAAAATATATGATTGATGTTGTTTAATATATGTTTATGTATATGTTTTACATTAATGTCTTAAATTAACATAAAAGAGTGATGTTTTGATTGACTTTATTTGTTGCATTAATATGCTTGAAAAAGACTAGTTCAGTAATATTTTGATTTGAATAATGTATTTATATGAATAAGTGAATTGTGCAATTCTAGAAATATTGCTTAGTACTACTAATGTTATATTGTGTAATGTTTTTAAGATATTGATGCAACCATATTATTCAATAGTTTCACCTACATTTAACTAGTGTTTTGCCTATGTTTTATATATAAAATGCCTTGATATTCTTTGTTTTATGATTTGAAGGCACTTTTGGATGAAAGATGCAAAAAGGAGTAAATTGGAGATAATTGGCAGATTTGACCTTTAGTCGATGTTTTGTGTAGAGCGTGAGCTCTAGAGGTTGAAATAAAGTGATTCCAGTGGAATTAAAAAGCTAACATTCATACCTTTCTGGACATCTAAGGCAAGAAAATAAAATAAGGAAGAGCATGGAAATCGCAGCCTTCAAAGTCAAATCTTGCAATCTGCTAGTGTTGATCTTCGGCTATTCCAACTTGAATATCTGGATCTACAGAAGTCCAATTGATGCAAACTTAATTTTTTTTGGATTCATGACTCAAAGTTCTATAAATGCTCCAAATTTCAGCCAAAACCGATGTCATATAAGGGAGATATGATTTTTCAAAGATGACATCTGAATTCTACCAACAAATAGGTTTCGTGAAGAAACGAGTCCAAATTACGTTACGAAGCATCTAAACCGATATCCAAGTTTTTATTTCAGCAATTTAGCTCCTCTAAGTCAAAGCTTGAAGATTTCATGCAAGAATATTTCTTCTTTTTTAGGAAAATAGTTATTGAAGTACTTAAATGTAAACAGTCTACTTAATGGAGAACTATTTTGTAAAATAGAGACCTTGGGTTTCGTAAGATATAAAAAGAATGAGAGAAGAGAAGGGGCGCAGCCAGCCAAGAAGAGAAAAACGCCCCCTTCCTCTAAGAAACCCTAAATTATGCATTTTTCTTTCTTTTTGATTAGTTGTTCAACACACATGCAAGGCTAAACACTTTTTCTTGGTTGCAAGGACACGGAAACCTTCGGATTTCAAGAACTATGAGATTTATTTTACCTTTTCTTTTCAGTTTATATGATGAATATGTTTGTTCTCCTATGCTTATTTTTCTATGATTATTTATTTTAATTGCTAGAGCGGACTCTAAGTTATTATTGTAGACAATCTATTGCTAAGTTTGATATCAAAACCGGAGTTGTGGTATATGAACTTGTGAAGCAACTGAGTTTAATAAATGTGGTGGATCTACGTTATTAATCTTAGGGAGAACATTCAATCAAATCAAACATAGACTGCATACAATTATGTTTTCTTGATTAATCAATTTATCTAGTTTTTAAGGCTGCCATTGAATTAAATTACTAGTGCGGACACTGTGGTTGTTTGATGGTTAGGGCTAGTTATATGGCGGACCCGTTAACTAACCAATGTTAAGAAGAGATAAATATTCAGAATATAAATTGATGTTTCGTTTCCGTGATCAGTTCTGATTTCTGTAGGTGGATGTGTGCTTGTGACCAAGGTTTGTTCTCTTGATAATTTTCTGATTTTATTAAATTTCGTTTGATAATTTTCTGTTTTCTTTTGCTTTACCTAGATAACGTCCAAACCCCCCAAATTGCATGTCATCTAGCATAAAAATCTGACTTGAACTTCCTCGTGGGATCGACCCTTTGCTTGCTCTATACTATCTTATGTGTTGTGTTTGAAATTAGGGTAATTAATTTATGTGATTGCGACATCGCAACAGATATACTTAAAGTTCTTTAAATAAGCATGATAGATTATTTCAAGTACAACGAAGGAATCAAATTAAGTTTCATTAAAGATGACCTTTATTAAAAGAGAAACAATAAAAGAGTAAATAAGAACTTATCCTTTATCAAAGAGTCATGATATCAATCTTGTATCCTCTTAATTAATTGTGATATGTGTTTATTAAAAAGAGGGATATAATATGTAACTTTATGTTTCTTCATGTTTATCTTGATTATTTTTTTGTGGAATAAATAATTTGATTTGGATGATCTTTTGTCTAGAAGATATCTTTTAATAATGATATATACTTGATATACATTTTGTAGAATTATGTTTATGTCATCATTGTATATAAAATAAGAAGAAATACATATGTTGTCTTGATTGAAAGTATTCATTTTCAAGTTAATACGATTAATGAGTTGTATCATTTCCAACTAAGTGGTCTAGCAATACTTTTAAACTTAATACTTAACATGGTAAGTTGTTTAAAAATTAATGCTTAACCTGGTTTTATACTTAAAAGTTAAGTTGTTTTAAAATCAATATTTGACTTGTTTTACTTTTAAGAGTCAACTTGTTTTAAACTTAATACTTAACTTAATTTATCTTATATGCTTAAAGTTTATGATATCTTAATTGGATCATTATGTTTCTAAATGATGAGATAATAATTTATTTATTTGAATGCCTATATGAAAAATGCATGTATGAAATATGCATTAGTGCTTAAATTAAATGATGATTAATACAATGTCTAAGCATGTGTAAAAGCTAGGGTAAGTAGGTCTACTTAATGAATATGAAAATATATTATTTGCATGTTTATGTTGTTCGAGATTTGTGATGATTTAGATAAATTTTAAGAGAATGGAATCTTTCAAGGAAATCATTAAAGAAGCAAGGTATGAATACATAAAGTAACGCAGTAATGGTTGTCACACATGTGTAACGTCACGACGACCATCCTCCTAGATCAAGATTTTGGTATGGTGTGCAAAGAAGAAGAAATTCTTGAACTTTTTATGGTTAAAAAGGTTTGGAGTCACCGCCTAATATTTTGATAACTAGACACCCTAACTTGTCTTCAGAGTCTAGATAAAATGATTAGTTGTATATAGAGAGAACAATATCACCCCTAACATACCCTACATATGGTCATCTGCATTGTTTATCTATCTGGTTATTACTAGGGCAATGTTGTGTTATTCTAACCATTAGTCTATCTATTAGTAAAAATAGGTCCACCTTAGTAGACTGGACCATGACTTTATGGGTCAAGCCTAACTGTTTTAGAGTTAAAACATATTTTTGTATTTATTTCTTTTAATAATGAGAATACATATTACGTAATGAGAATACATATTACGTATAAGCTTATAATTTTTTATATAAACAAAATTATGTTTTTGGTGTTTTTGAAATTTAAGTCAAGTCCTCAAGACTTTAATAATCTTGTTATTAAATCCATGATGCATGCAAAATATAAAAACTATTTCTTTTATTTTTCTGGTATGCTAAATCATACAATATTTTTTGTATTTTTATTTTTTATTAAAAATACCATCATGATTTTTTTGGAGGAACTTTGCAATACACAATTTAAAAAATAAATGTATTTTTAAAAGTTGGACTTTTATGTTGTTTTTATATTTTTTAAAACAAGAAATTGGATTTATTTAATACCGGAAAAACATCTTACATATAAGTTTACAATCTTAAATATAAAATATAAAAAATGATGGTAAAAACACGAAATTAATTGCAAAATAGTTCTTCAAAAATCTAAAAAATAATTAAAATTCAACTAGGGCTTGTTTGGGAAAATACAAAGGAAAATAACGATTGATAAAAATAGGTTAGGGCATGTTTTATTTAGTTAAAAAACATGAGGTTAAAAGTTTTCTTAAGGACGTGTTTGCCAAACACTCCTTAAAGATTTAAAAATGTATTTTTTTTATTTAGTAAATTTCTATCTTGCCAAACACAACCTTAAACCTTTTAAGACTAGACCAACCATATGGACAACTTCATAGCTTGGCCCAAAACTTATGTTAAGATCTAAGTTCAAAGAAAACGAATAAGCTTAAACAAAACCAACCAACCCAACATTTTTTTTTAAAACAAAGGAATTATAAAAACCTATTCCATATACAAAAACCAAGAAAAGCTTGTTATGTTTTAAATGTCAAAATCAGCAGATTATACAAACTTTATCCAGTACTTGTATTATTTTCTACTGCTCAATATTAGAAAATTGATATTTCATTTCTTGCAAATTCCATAAAGTTTCATACAGTTTAAAAACAAAGCATGTTTTACCCTTCATTTTCAATACAAACAAAATACATTGCAAAACAAAACTTCTTTCTCTTTTCTAAAAACAAGAATATTATACTATTTTCTTTAAAAAAGAAGAAGAAGAAGAACACCCCGCCTATTTTATTTCCATGAAAATGAAATGTCATCTTTCAACCATAAATGAATCTTTGTTTTGCATCCTATATCTTCACTATCCATTAACCAAAGCCATGCTAGTATGTGATGGTCACAATACAAAAAAGAAAGAGGAAAGTATAGAGAATCAATAAAAGTATGAGAAATATACCAAGAATGACCATAACTATAATTTTGACTTATTCACTAACTATTTCCACCAACTTAAAAGAATATTAGCTACCTATGTTTTTTACTATCCAAAGTGAAACTAGATCACCATACATTACTACTACAACAACTAAAGAAGAGGATGAAAGGTGATGCTTAGGATGGTTGTTGTTGTTTAGTTTTGCTTGAAATGGAGCATGGACTGTGAATTGAGAGAAAGAGGTTTTGATTTTTCTTCTTTTTTTATTACTTCCTCTAATTTTTTTCCCACCTCTTGAAGGTCCCAAAATCTAGTGTTTAACGTGTTTTTAAAGGGGTTTTGGAAGAATGAAAACAAAATTTCTAGCTTTTCTTTTTTAGGCTCACTAATTCTCCCCCCTCCATTAGGTTAAGGTTTTTGGGGATTCTTATATGAGAAATGGAAATGTTCTGAAGAGTGTGAGTTAGGTGAATTTATCACCTTGATGTTTAGAAAGATATTTGGATTGTAGGTGAGAAATCAAGATGATTATTCTTCTAGTTCTGCAGCTGGCAAAATGGTTAGTCATACATCTGGAAATTTCAGTAGTTGGAGTGTGAGTTTGTTATGATTTTTTTTTAAATCTTGGGGGCAAATAAAGTAGATCTAAGTAGTTAGAATTAGATAAAAACATTATGGCCATTGATTTGAGCACCTATGATCTTGATTGATGCAATATGAAGGTGTGGAAAAGTCTAGAAGAGTGCAAGTTAGGTATGTTCTTCATGAGCTATGATTGGAATGAGTCATTGTCGAATTTTTTTTGAATCTCTTAGAGATAAAATAAAGATTCTGATTGTTGGATCTTTTTAAGGGGAATCATTACTATATTTTGAAAAAAAATAGGGTATTTTGGTGAGAGGATGTGGGTCAAAATCGAGTCAAAATAAGGCAACTTAAGTAATCTTTTGGGTTAAAATGAAGAAGAAAATGAATAGCAACCAAACAACATATCATCTATGGTTTGTCTTTTACAAATAAACTACTTGTCATCTATAGTACCTTCTTCAATTTAATCCTTACTCTTTTAATTTTTTTTAATTAAGCCCTTAATTGAACTCACTTTTTGAAGATTTCTTCAATTTCATCATTGGAATATCTCAATTGGATCATTTGACTTTAGTGCCTCTGCAACATGGTTCTTGGTATTGAATATTTTTAATTTCATTCTTAATTGGCCCTTTAAACTTCCAATTCCTTTTAATTTAGCCCCTAATAACATCAATTAGTGATGCAAACCTCATGATCATGTGGTCACACAACTCATAACAAAATTGACAATGAATCTCAAAAAACAAAACATGTCTGATAGGAGTGTAACATAATGAAAACCTATTTCAAGATACCAATACTATTGGAATAAGAACCCCTGCCCTATGTATATTAATTCACGAATGAGAATTATAAGGTAGATGATGCGAACCCTAGCGAAATTTAATGGTATTCGCGACCCCAAGATCAATCTAACCCAACTTTGTTGAGATTTGAATGAGCTTATCACAATGGAAGACTTGCTCCTAGGCAACAAGACTATAAACCAACTCAATCACAATGCCTACACCTAGAGACGAGCAAAAGAAGTATAAATTCACAACAAAAAATGGTCAATTCTTTGAAAAGTTGAAAGTTCAATCAAGAACCAAGATTGAGCAACCAAAAGTCGGCTACAATGCTGAAAATATTATCAAAAAGTCTCCCTAAAATTATTCCTAAAGAGTATTTATACTCAAAGCCAAAACTCTAGTTTCCCTAATGAGTCTCACATAAACCCAATTTAAATAATAATCAACCCAAGCTAAAACTAGCCCAAACTAATTAAAATAAACAAGTCTAAAACCCAAACAAATTGTCTCCTCTCAAAATAATTAAAGTTTGATAGCCCAACTAATTAAATAAGACAAGTTCGTTGTTTCTGCATTCTGTCTGGCAGCAGCAAGGCCCAACTTAAAATGGATGGTTCTCTCTCGTCTTAATGAATTAGAAGGCATGCCATATACCGTTGGAAAGGTATGGAAGTCTAGTTTCCAGCCCAACTAGAATCAAATCAAAATTCGATCTGTAACTCCAGTTATGACTAAAAGAGTAATGAAAGGTCAAATTGTCCGAATCTAGTCCTCTTCTCCCAATCCTTGTGTAATGGTCTTGGTTCCACCAACAAGCCCCTCTTGAACATGAATCTAATCAAGGCTTGCTCTTTATTATTATAAATCCTCTTGAAATCCACCTTAGCCCATGTATCTTGAAGAAGTCCGTTGAAATATTCTCTGAACTTCTTAGCACTAAGCCTAGTAACTGGACCAATTGGAACCTCCAATGGATCCTTTGATGGTTGGATCACATCATCCCCTCGCTCCTTAAAAGGATTATACCTCAAATCATCACCTACATCAAATGAAGAAAGGTCAGAAACATTGAATGTAGCACTAACACCATACTCACTTGGTAGATCCACTTTGTAGGCATTATCATTAATCCTTTCTATGATCTGATAAGGACCATCTCCTCGAGGAATCAACTTTGATCTTCTTTGTTCAGAAAACCTTTCCTTCCTCGTATGCACCCAAACCCAATCACCTGGTTCAAATCTCACTAATTTTCATCCCCTATTGGCTTTGTTTGCATATTGTTCATTCTTCTTTTCTATTTGTTGCCGAATTTTTGCATGGAGATCTTTCACCACCTGTGCTTTTTCATTACCATCAAGAATAACCCTTTCATCAACAGACAAAGGAATCAAATCTAATGGTGTCAAAGGGTTAAAACCATAAACAATATCAAATAGGGAATAATCAGTAGTAGAATGCACACTACGATTATATGCAAATTCAATGAATGGCAAATAATCTTCCTAATTTTTAAAATTCTTTTGAATGATAGCCCTTAACAATTGAATCAAAGTCCGGTTAACAACTTCAGTTTGGCCATCTGTTTGTGGATGACAAGTAGTAGAATATAAAAGTTTAGTTCCTAACTTACCCCACAAAACCTTCCAAAAGTAACTCAAAAACTTAACGTCTCGATCGGATACAATGCTCCTAGAAAGACCATGTAGCCGAATGACCTCTCTAAAGAATAGGTCAACTATACTTATTGCATCATCAGTTTTATGGCAAGCAATGAAATGTGTCATCTTAGAAAATCTATCCACAACAACAAATATAGAATCTCTCCCTTTCCTAGACCTAGGTAGACCTAAAATGAAATCCATAGAAATATCAACCCAAGGCTCCTTAGGAACAGGCAAAGGTGTGTATAGTCCATGAGGCATTATCCTAGACTTAGCTTGTCTAGTCTACATGTTATGCACCTATCACACATTATTTGCACATCTCTTTTTATATTAGGCCAATAAAAGTGCTCATGCAGAACCTCCAAAGTTTTAGCAATTCCAAAATGCCCCATTAAACCTCCTCCATGTGCTTCCCTCACAAGTAATCACGTAAAGAACAATTAGACACACATAACTTATTTTCCTTAAACAAAAATCCATCATGCCTAAAATATTTATCCATGGCCAAAACCTTGCATGTGTCATATATAGTACTGAAACCATGATCATCAAGATACAATTCCTTAATATACTCAAATCCTAGCAATTTAGTATCAAGAGTATTAAGAAGAACATACCTTCGCGACAAGGCATCGACGACCATATTTTCCTGACCTTGCTTATATTTAATCACATATGGAAAAGTTTCAATAAATTCAATCCACTTAGCATGTCTCCTACTTAACTTACCTCGATCCTTCAAATGTTTCAACGATTGGTGATCAGTATGTATGACAAACTCTCGGGGCCACAGATAATGTTGCCAAGTCTCCAAAGCCCGCACGGCTGCATACAACTCTTTATCATAAGTGGGATAGTTAAGAGTTGCACCATTGAGTTTCTCATTAAAATAAACGATGGACCATTTTTCTTGCATTAAAACAGCTCCAATACCTATTCCTGAAGCATTGCATTCAATTTCAAAAGCTTTATTAAAATCAGGTAAAGATAGTAAAAGTGCCGAAATCAACTTTGATTTTAACAAGCTAAAAGCATTTTCTTGTTCTTCTCCCCACTTGAAACCCACGACTTTCTTAACAATTTCAGTTAATGGAGAGGCTATCATACTAAAGTCTTTAACAAATCTCCATAAAAACTAGCCAAACCATGAAAACTCCTAACATCTGTTATGGATTTTGGTGTAGGCCATTCTTAAATAGCCTTAACCTTAGCCTTATCCATTTCTATACCTTTTACACTAACCATATATCCAAGAAAAATAATCCTATCCATGCAAAAGTCACACCTTTTCAAATTAGCATATAAGGACTCTTTTCTAAGCACATCAAGAACTTGTCTTAAATGACTTGTATGCTCATCAATCTCCTTACTATAAATCAAGATATCATTAAAGTAAACGACTACAAACTTACCAATAAAAGCACGCAACACATGATTCATCAATCTCATAAAAGTACTAGGTGCATTAGTAAGTCCAAAAGGCATAACCAACCACTCATACAAACCATATTTAGTTTTAAAAGCAGTTTTCCATTCATCCTCTTCTTTCATCCTAATTTGATGATAACCACTTTTCAAATCAATTTTCAAAAATAATTTAGAACCATGTAATTCATCCAACATATCATCTAATCTAGGAATGAGATGTCAATACTTTATAGTGATGTTATTAATAGCTTGACAATCCACACACATTCTCCAAGTTTTGTCTTCTTTTGGAAGAAGAAACATGGAAACTGCACAAGGACTCATGCTCTCTCGAATGTATCCTTTCGACATCAACTCCCCCACTTACCTTTGAAGCTCCTTAATCTCTTCAAGATTGCTCCTATAAGCCAGCCTATTTGGTATAGATGCTCCTGAAACAAAGTCAATTTGATGCTTAATACCTCTAATTGGCGGCAAACAACTAGGAATGTCATCTGGAAAGACATCCTCAAATTCCTGCAAAAGAACTTTAACAACACTAGGAACACAAGAATCTAAATCATCTGAGTTAAAGAATGCCTCCTTATACACAAGTAAAATCATAGGCAAGTCAGAAAGATAGGCATGTTTAAGATCATTAGATTTTGCAAAAAAATTAAGGTGTTTCCCTACTTTTTCTACACACTCTTCTTTTCTCACCCTTTCTTTCTTCTCTCCACTCATTTTCTCTCCACTCTCGGCCTTCTTTTCATTTTTTTGTTCTTGGCCATGACCCTCCCCTAATGTCTTAAGGGCCGAAACTTTGTTCCCTTTTGTTTTCAACTCATGACTCACTCTCTTTTCTCTCTTCCTCACATCCTCACCATGTTGTTCAGCTTGTTTTTCCATTTTGGCCAAATCTTTTTGTTCCTCCACTTTGGCCGAAACATGTTGCTCTTCCTCATAACCCTTCTTCAATTGAATTTGATCTTCATACACTTGCTTTGGTGAGAGTGGGGCAAGTGTATAAATCCTTCCATCCTTCTCTAATGAATACCTGTTCTTAAACCCATCGTGCTTGGCTTTTTTATCAAATTGCCAAGGCCTCCCTAGTAACAGATGAGTAGCATGCATAGGCACAACATCACATAACACTTCATCCTTATATTTGCCTACTGAAAAAGAAATCATCACCTGTCTATTCACCCTAACAACACCACATTCATTCAACCATTGAAGTTGTAAGGCCTCTCATGCTTTATGGTATTCCATCCCAACTTTCTAACCAAAGTAACGCTAGCAACATTAGTACAACTACCACTATCAATGATCATACTACATACCTTATCGTTGATTAGGCATCTAGTATGGAAGATGTTCTCCCTTTGTTGCTTCATATCATCCTCCTTAGTCTGAACACCAAGTGACCTTTTAATCACCAAAACTTAATCACCAACAGCATACTTTAAATCACTAGCATCCTCAAGTGGGGGCATGTTATCACAATCAGACTCCTGACTAGTGGACACAATCTCTCCATCATCCCTTAGAATCATAACTCGACGATTTGCACATTCTGATGCATAGTGTCGCAATCCTTGACACTTGAAACACTTTGTATCACGATTACACTTCAATTGAACTTCTCCCTTAAGTTTTTTATCATTGGTCAAAACCTGCTTCTTTATGGAGTTAGGTTCGGCAACTTTAGAAGTAAATAAAGGCTTCGATGACGCACTACCCTCTCTCCTATAATTCATCTTCCAACTCGAAGAAGACCCCATATAAGCTTCAGATCATGTATTGCCCTTCCTTTTTAACTGTCTTTCAACCTTAATGGCTAAGTGTACTAACTCCTCTAAATCAACATATGATTGCAACTCCACAACATTAGCTATGTCTCTATTCAAGCCATTCAAAAACCTAGACATTGTAACTTCCTCATCTTCATTAACATTAGCTCTAATCATAGCCACCTCTAATTCTTTCTGATACTCCTCCACACTTTTATTACCCTGTGTAATCATTTGTAAATGAATAAACAACTCCCGATAATAATGTTTAGGAACATACATCTTCTTCATTATTGTCTTCAACTCCTTTCATGTGCTAACTGGTCTTTCTCTATTCCTTCTTCTTTCTACCACCAATCTCTCCCACCAAACAATGGCATAGTCAATAAACTCCACCACAACTAACTTTAACCTTCTTTTCTTCAGAGTACCTATGGATGTCAAAAATCATCTCCACCTTTTTTTTTTCCAATCTAAATAAGCTTCCAGATCAGTTTTTCCCTTAAAGGCCGGGATTTTTAACTTAATACTATCCAAATTTCGGTCTATATCTCCCAAATCATCAAAATCCCCTCTATGCTCAAAATCCCTATGTGGTCAAATATGTCCCCTCCTTGACCGATTCTCATACCTCTCTCCCCTATGTGTGCGGAACCCACCACCATGGTTAAGATCATCCTCGACTTCATCTGCAGAGTTTCCAGCAACACTCTCCTCCTTCCTAGCTTCTCTACCCCTTTTACTACGCCTTCCATCAGACCTAGTCTCTAATTTTTCAATCTTAGTCATCAGCTCACCAAACATAAATTCCATCTGTTGTATTCTCGAAAGCCCATCTTCTTGGATTTCACTGTTCTTCAGTGGCACACTATTAGAACACATTATTTTTTTTGAAACCTGCATGAAAATCATTAGCAATAAAAATAACACCTCATACACTCGTGTTTCACACAAATTTATAGGCTTTTCACTCGAATATGCTCTCTATGCCTTTTTCCACTCAAATTGCCTTTCTTTAGTTCTTGAAATCACTTAACAACAATTCAGAAAAAAAAAACAACCAACTATGCAGTGAATTTATAAATTTAATATAGACTCTAGAAGCAAGAAATTACAAAACTAACAAAACAAAACTCGATGACAAGTTCACGAATAGCAATGCAAATTTGTACGAATAATATGACAATTTGAAGACATGAAAAAAAAATAAAAAAAGAGCTAAACAATTATGAATTATAAAGAACTAAGGATTTAATTCAAAAACAATTCTAGAAACTTAAGAAAATCAACTAAACTACCCAAATTTTCAAGAAACACAAACAAGACTACTAAAAGATTCGGCCAAAACAAAAAAAGTGATTTTTTTTTGTGCGGCAACAATCAAGATTTCAAGATCAAGCCTCCTTTTATATATATATCGGCAAGAACAAAACAAAATCAAGAACTTAGGTGTGTATGCCGATTTTGATTAAGGAAGCATAAAAAAAAGAACACTAACTTATGATTAAGTGATCAACAAAGCAATAAAAAGTAAGGTCCCTTTTTTTATTTTTTTTTTTATATATATAGGTGGCCAAATCTATCGAGAATCAAACAAGAAACAATAAAGACTCAAAATGAAGGATATAACCTGTGATTAAATCAACTCTGATACCAACTGATGCGAACCCTAGCGGAATTTAATGGTATTTGCGACCCCAAGATCAATCTAACCCAACTTTGTTGAGATTTGAATGAGCTTATCACAATGGAAGACTTGCTCAAAGGCAACAACACTATAAACCAACTCGATCACAATGCCTACACCTGGAGACGAGCAAAAGAAGTATAAATTCACAACAAAAAATGGTCAATTCTTTGAAGAGTTGAAAGTTCAATCAAGAACCAAGATTGAGCAACCAAAAATCGGCTATAATGCTAAAAATATTATCAAAAAGTCTCCCTAAAATTATTCCTAAAGAGTATTTATACTCAAAGCCAAAACCCTTGTTTCCCTAATGGGTCTCACATAAACCCAATTTAAATAATAATCAACCCAAGCTAAAACTAGCCTAAACTAATTAAAATAAACAAGTCTAAAACCCAAACAAATTGTCTCCTCTCAAAATAATTAAAGTTTGATAGCCCAACTAATTAAATAAGACAAGTTCGTTGTTTCTGCATTCTGTCTGGCAGCAGCAAGGCCCAACTTAAAACGGATAATTCTCTCTCGTCTTAATGAATTAGAAGGCATGCCATATACCGTTGGAAAGGTATGGAAGTCTAGTTTCCAGCCCAACTAGAATCAAATCAAAATTCGATCTGTCACTCCAGTTATGAATAAAAGAGTAACGAAAGGTCAAACTATCCGAATCTAGTCCTCTTTTCCCAATCCTTGTGTAATGGTCTTGGTTCCACCAACAAGCCCCTCTTGAACATGAATCAGATTAATCAAGGCTTGCTCTTTATTATTACAAATCCTCTTAAAGTCTACCTTAGCCCATGTATCTTGAAGAAGTCCATTGAAATATTCTTTGAACTTCTTAGCCCTAAGCTTAGTAATTGGACCAACTGGAACCTCTAATGGATCCTTTTAGCTTATCTATTTATGTCTAAAATATATTTTTAGATTTTGATTTTTTTGGATTTTTGCATATTTCAAATAAAATATTTTTCACATAAAAGAATTTTAGGGAACCTAAAATTGGGTTATGACATTTTTTACTTCAAACAAGAATATTGAGACAATAATGGCTTTTAACTTCAAAGATCAAGATCTTGTGAAGAGGATTTGCCAAATAACTTACAATTTGTTTAGGAATCATTTTCCATACCTATAAAACCTATATGAATCAAAAAGAACATAGGAAAACCGATAAAATATCAAAGAACACAAAATGGGAGAATTTTTCGAGTGCCTAAATCGGTCTAACTGATTTAGAAACCAAGTTATTGTTTTGAGAAATGGTTTACCGGTTTGTAAAATAGCCCAATTATTTTTTGGAAATTCATGTTTTTACCTTGTATATTTAAAATGGTCTAATTAGTTCTAGCAATGATCTATTAGATTATGTAATGGGCATAAATATTTTAAAAAGTGTGCCCTACAATTAGTTTGATCTTTTAGCCCTACAAATACCTCTCTCTTCAACAAAATAATCAAGAACATCCAGGGAAAACTTTTGATCATATTCTTGCTCTCATACAAGCTTATACAACCTTTGTTAATGAACTCGAAATTAACAGCTCTAATGCTACCCTTTCAACCTCCTTTTTCTCTTATACCTTCACCATACAAGAAAAGAAACATGCCACCCTTATGACTTAATAATGTACTACACCCTCAGCTAAAAAACTGTCGATTTGTCACCTAAAAAGTCAATGAAAAGTGGTCTGAATCCCTTAACCCAATCAATTTTATATATTGGTTTTGCAGGGCCAGGTTGTTGCTTTGTGGCCAATAAATAGGATCCTTCTCATATAAATCAATGACCATAAACCATGCTTACGAGACCCTTATATGCTCTTCTCTCACCTCTATAAATAAAAGTAGATTTCATGTAAGAAAAGGAGAAAAATGGTAGCAAAAAAAGACCCCTACACCAGCCTAGAGAAGCCAAAAACCACCATTTTCCAACAACCCCTCTTTCACATCAAATCAACAAAAAAAACCTGAAACCAAACCACCCCTACCATACCCTAGAATAACTCACGGTTCACCCCAACCAAAAAGAACCTGAAAAATGCCATAAACCACCACCATCTCCACCATTTTTGTCCTCTTACAACCTCATGGATTTTCTTTCTCTTCTTTTGGTTCTACCACTGTTAACTACTGTTACTAACCACTAATAACCATCATACTAACTAGCAAGGCCATTACGTTGAACCAAGTACCCTCTCTTCTTCTTTTTTTTTCCAGTTGTAACCTGTATGCAAAATAGAGCTAAAACTTATCAAACGTGAAATGTAATTCAAGTTTTGCATATTATAAAATGCAAGGTCAGTGGGCTGGGCCATTGACCATATTAGGTTTAGGCAGGATCCAAGCCTAACCCGTATGACTGGACTAAGTCCAACCCACTTCTAAAAAAAGAAAAAAAAGGTTAGTTGGGCTGTATGGTGGCCCAATAAAATAAGCTGGGTTGTTTGTCTACCCAACAAAATAAGTTTGGCTAGGCCTGAGCCCAAACACATATATAGGGCTTGAGCCTCAAGCCCAATAAACCCAGCCTATGTAGTTAGGCCAAGCCCAAACCCATATATAAAGGTGTGTTTAGCATGCCCTATTTTTCATTATGGTATAAGGCCTTGTTTGGCTCCTTAGAACGTGTTTGCCAAACACGCTTTTAAAGTATTTTTTATGTCTCTGATTTTAGGCTAATGATACGTTTGACAAACATGCCCAAAGTCTTTTCCTTTAGTTTTAAAGGAAAACTAAAAACGTGGGGGGGCCTGTGTTGTTGGCTAGAAAAAAAAAATGGGGGAGGGCTGGCGGCTTGGAGAAGATGAGATAGGTTTAGGGTTGCTCTTCCCCTCTTTTGATGTTCTCAAAATTGCCCCCCTCTTGGAAATTTAGTGTAGCATGGTATTTATAGGAAAAGTTTTGCTAGGTTTTCAAACTAGTCCCTCAACTTTTCCTTTCCTTCTTTTTTCTTTTTTTTGTAAATTTTGATTTTTCTTATTTTTTTGTATTTTTGAAAGTGAGCAATATCAACGTTACCTCAACAAGAAAAATCAGTGGTCATAAAATTTACGCGTTAAAAGTTGAACGCGTTCCAAATACCTTTGAAAATTTAAATTCTTTTGAGATGACGTTAAAAATGCTAAAAACGATGTAAATATATCAAAAATGTATTTTTTTGGATTTTCATTGTTTTTTTGCTATTTTTGGTTTTTTTCTGAAAATTTATCAAAACATGGGTCAAAAATTGGATAGCAACAGATGCCCCCTCTTTACAATGCTTACGAAGCAAAACTCCTCAATGTTTTGCATAGTAAGCTTTGTAAAGAAAAACTTGTCTTTCTGTCACTCAATATCCACTCATCTAAAGGCCTTGCTCTTTTTTTTTGTTCTCTCTTCCTTCTCTTTTCTTCCTCTTTTTTCTTCCTTTCTTTCTTTTTCTCTTTTTTTTTTTTTTATCTTGAGATCCCATCTGGCGATCTCCTTTTCCAAAACCAAAGAATGTGTGTAGCTCGGTCAACCTAAAATCCCATCTGGCGATTTCCTTTAACCAAAGCTACATGAGATCCCATCTGGCGACCTCATTAAACCCAAAACTAAAAAATATGTGTGTGGTCTTATTATGATGGGTGACCTACCCAAAATGAAAGATGGTCTCATTATGACGGGTGACCTACCCAAGTGGAAAAAAGAAAGAGTGGTCTCATTCTTATGGGTGACCTACCCAGGGGGAAGAATGGCCTCATTATAATGGGTGACCTACCCAAGTAAAAAAAAAGATGGAGAATGGTCTCATTCTAATGGGTGACCTACCCAAAAAAATGGTCTCATTGTGATGGGTGACCTACCCAAGTGGAAAAGGGGAAGAGTGGTCTCATTCTTATGGGTGACCTACCCAGGGGGATGAATGGCCTCATTATAATGGGTGACCTACCCAAGTAAAAAAAAGATGGAGAATGGTCTCATTCTAATGGGTGACCTACCCAGAAAAAAATGGTCTCATTGTGATGGGTGACCTACCCAAGTGGAAAAGGGGAAGAGTGGTCTCATTCTTATAGGTGACCTACCCAGGGGGAAGAATGGCCTCATTATAATGGGTGACCTACCCAAGTAAAAAAAGATGGAGAATGGTCTCATTCTATTGGGTGACCTACCCAGAAAAAATGGTCTCATTATGATGGGTGACCTACCCAAGTGGAAAGAATGTAAAAAACGGTCTCATTATGATGGGTGACCTACCCAAATGGAAAGAATGTGAGGTGCAGTCTCAATATAATGGGTGACCTACCCAGATGGAAGATGGAAAAAATATGAAGTGGTCTCATTGTTATGGGTGACCTACCCAGGTGGAAGATGAGAAAAATGTGAAGTGGTCTCATTGTAATGGGTGACCTACCCAGGTGGAGGATAGAAAAAATGTGAAGTGCGGTCTCATTGTTATGGGTGACATACCCAGGTGGAGGATAGAAAAAATGTGAAGTGCGGTCTCATTATAATGGGTGACCTACCCAGGTGGAAGATAGAAAAAATATGAAGTGGTCTCATTGTTATGGGTGACCTACCCAAATGGAAAGAATGCGATGTGCGGTCTCATTATAATGGGTGACCTACCCAGGTGGAGGATAGAAAAAATGTGAAGTGGTCTCATTGTTATGGGTGACCTACCCAGGTGGAAGATAGAAAAAATGTGAAGTGGTCGCGTTATAATGGGTGACCTACCCAGGTGGAAGATAGAAAAAATGTGAAGTGGTCTCATTGTTATGGGTGACCTACCCAGGTGGAAGATAGAAAAAATGTGAAGTGGTCGCGTTATAATGGGTGACCTACCCAGGTGGAAGATAGAAAAAATATGAAGCGGTCTCATTGTAATGGGTGACCTACCCAGATGGAAGATGAGAAAAATATGAAGCGGTCTCATTATTATGGGTGACCTACCCATGTGGAAAATAGAAAAAATGTGAAATGGTCTCATTGTTATGGGTGACCTACCCAAATGAAAGATGTGATGTGACAAGTGTGAAAAATGGGACTTACCTGGCGAAGTCCTGAAGGGATGATAGAAGAAGGGCCGGAAAACTTGGCACCTTCTGGTTGCAGGTTGACTTGAAGACTCCTCTTGATGACGGGGTTAATCTCCTCGTTTCTTTGAGATTCTCCTACTAGCAGGGTTCATCTCATTCTCTTCTCGTTCCAGGATCTAAACCGATTCTTTGTCATCCTCAACTCAATGATTTTTTTTTTTTACACTCTTGTTGGACTTCATTGAGGATCTTTCTGTAACAAATCACAAGTATGTGCAATGCTTTGAGGTTAGATGACATGCATGCATCCTTACCTGATGTGAAATGTAGGTTACCCCCTTGGATGATCCATCGTCATAGGGTGCCTTTGTTTGCTAACCAAATCCTTCTTTGCTCTTCCCATGTACTGGCTCATTCGTATGCTAGCCTTCCACTCAAATGTAAGTGCAGTGCCCATCTCGGGCTGTCTACGACGATTACTGCTCTTGTTGTTTATCAAGCTTGACTCTGCCCCCAAGTGTGGTGTTGCTTGATTCATCATGAAGGTCTTAACCGATCATTCATCCTCTGTATTATCCTGAGAATTGTTATCGCATTGATTATGCGCATCGTGCCAACACCATCATGATTGTCAATCAGTCATAAACTTGCCTCAAGCTGAAACAATACTCTTCAAGTAATGTTATCACCAGTCTTCATGGAAATTATCCAGTCGTCCAGACATGCATCTCATAGCTTGCAGTGAAAGACTCATCGTTGTATGCTCAATGTTCTTTCTCATGGATTTCTCTCAGCTTGTCAAATCAGATAGTGAAAAGAAATGCAGTGGCCTCATCAATGATGTTCATTTTATCACCCATATTCATGCGATGAAGTGCGCCTTCGAGCTGATAACATATGTTAGGAGTCATAGCCATGTTTTAGCTGACGATAATAAAATGCCCTTCAAGTGCAGCGTTGCTCATCAATTGCTGCTGAAGTTCACTAAATCACTGACTGTCTTTGAACAACATTGCCCCCAGTAATTATCTGAATGCTTGTTCTGCTGATTAGCTTTCTTTAAACACCATTGTCCTCAGTGCATTCATTCATCATTTGATCATTTTTCATTGCCCCCAGCTGATCTAAATACTTCTTGTTTTTCTTCTCAGGGTCCGCTGTATTGCCCCCAAGTGGTCAACTTTTCAAGGAGTGTCGAGAAATGTTGTTGTCATTCTTGTCAAGGATTTTGCAAATTCGGTCGATGTTCTTGTTGTTTAACAATCTTTCTTGTTCTGGAATCAACTCTCATATTTCAAAGATCATGTCAATTCAAGTCTAATTGTTGAAATGAAATCAAAGAGATATCAGTTTTGGAAAAGATCTTTTGAAAATCATGCTTTTTGGTCAAAGACCCAACACACATCATTCAATGTAATCCCTTGATTGTCTTGTATTTTGAAAACAGAAATGACCCATTGTAAGTTTAAAATGACTTTTTACATGGTTCTTTATGTCAGTTTTAATCTTTGATCTTGGATATATCTTTTCACGGTCTACAATGAGGTGACCTTCTGTGAATTTCAAGAAACAAAAGGCTCAAGTCAAAACTTAAGGATTCATCAAGAAAGATTGTTTTCTTTTTTTAGCACCAATTTTATCAGCATGCATAATAACCAGTAGCTTAATCCATGAAGTCACGACCCTTATGGAACAACTCTTCAATTTTTGAGATCGCCATTTATCGGTTCAGATTGCTTACTTGATCAAAAAGGGCTTTTAAAAGCACGTAATGCAGGCTATGGTTCATGGCTTATGAAAGAAAGGAAAATTCAGGCTCAAAAGGTGTTTGAGGGTTTCAAAGACCTAGGATCAACATCAAACTATTCATCAACTCTTTTTCTATTGTTGTGTTTATAGAGGAAATGACATATAACTTTATTAACCTTAAATATCAGAATTCTCTTAACATAGGTTATATGCCAATCCAACTTTTTCTTTGATGAACAACCAATCTCAATCATCTGATAACTTCAGGGGTTTTATCATGGATGCCAAAGGTCATGGCTTTCACATAGCATTTCTCATAGTTTTCTAACACGCCCCCAATCTAGGTATTCTTTCTTTTAACTCTCTCTCAAATGTTGGACTTTTGTTCTAAGCCTTCTCTTTCACTTTTGTCTTTTCTTATTTGCCCCCAGTGCGGGGTGTGATCCTAGTCAGGGTTTCTTGAAAGAAAATATTTTACCAGGTTCAAATAGGGACCACAAGGGATATTATTTCAAGAAATGTGAAAGGATAACAAAGATGGCCTTTTCTCATTTCAAGCAATGTTGGTTGGAACCGATAAATTTTGACCTCATCCAGTGTAATGATTTAGGCTTGTAAGAATCATGATTCACGAGTCCATAACTACCGAATCCCCTACGTGTCATTATGCATATTGCTAAAACTAGCTATATGATGTGTGGTTCAGTTTCAGGAGGCATGAGCTCAAAATTTGTTTGGTCACCTCATGTTATCATGTCATTTCAACAATCATCGAGTCATTTCTGTAATCAAAACACTTTTAATCTTCAGGATTGATTAACCTTTATTGCATGTTGGAGTTTGATCAAAATATTTTGTCAGAATAGAATGTAAACATATGTTGATTTCAAAACAACAAAGAGACAAAAACAAGACATGTTTCGTTGAAGGATGAGATGTGATCACAAAACAAAAATGCAACATTCCACAACAATATGATTGACAATTCATCGCCATTCTTGAATCATCTTTTCTGGCAATATCTGTGTTTTGCCTAGCAATTCCGATCACTCGTCATTCTGAGGATGTTCTGGTGACAAAATGATCGATGACATCATCTTTCACAAACTGAGCTCGATTCTTGAAACTCTTGCATTTGTTCAACTGAAATGGCCGAGGACCCCACCATGACATTCACATCTGGTTTGAATTATACCACGGTGGTTGCATGCAATTTGTCGAAGTCCGGGGCACTAAGTCTGGAATCTGGCAGATGCTAGTAAATAAACCCACATGGCAAAGGAATGTCTATCTTTGGCAAAGACATTTGAGTAGTTGGTGCTTGAGCGAGACTTGACTAGGCAAAATAACTGAGGTTTCTCAATTGAGAGTCATCTTCTGATTCAACTCTCATCACTGTTATGGAATCCATACTAGATCCTTCAATCTTTCCTCTCTTGATAGCTAGCTCAATTCTTTTGGCAATCCACACAACTTCATGTCAATATTTCAATGTTGTTGTGGTTGGTTGAGGGTTGTTGGAAAACTTCCACCAGCTAGGTAATCTTGGTACAACACCACCGCTACTGACACGTGGAATCACGCGTTGTCTCAACTGGAAGAGAACTTGATGAATCTAAAACTCTTCTGTCTCATCTTCGATTACTCACAGACAGTGTAACAAATAGACACATGTAGAGGGAGTTCTACTCTGTTGAAGTTTCAATCTTCTTTCTATTTTTCAGCCGAGGTCTGTCTCTTTTCCCTACTTTTGCATTTTGAAGCTAACACTGATGAGAGAAAATTATAGATGATCAGAAACTACTGCATCCCTTCTTGGATTCTCCACTTGCATAGCCACAAACAGATTTATGCAGAGAGAGCTCTGCCACGGTGAAGTTTTATATTTACTCCTGTTTTCTAGCTCAGGTCTGGCTTTTCTGCCTACTACAGTGTTTCAGTGCTGAAACTGATGAGACAAAGTTTTGTAGCGTGTGGAAGTACTGCATCCCCTCTTGCATGCCCCACTGGCAGATCCACAAACAAATCTCTACAGAGAGAGCTCTGCAATGTTGAAGTTCGATGACTGCTCATGTTTTCAGACCAGGTCTGACTCTTCGGCCTACTACAATGTTTTGTTGGTGCCACTGGTGGAAAAAAGTTTCAAAGCATATGAAACTACTACATCCCCTCTTGCATTCCCCACTGGCAGATCCACAAACAAATCTCTACAGAGAGAGAGCTTTGCCACATACAAGTTCAGTGTATAATCATGGTTTTTTTTTTAAAAAAAGATCAGCATCTTGTGCCGCTGAACTGGAATTGAGCTCAAAGTGGGGTAACTTCAAAGAAGACTAACACACCACGCACCGAAGTCTAGCAGTTATTTGGTGTCATTGGAAGATGTGAAGGCGATGAACAATTAACAATGCAACTGAACAAGAACAGAGGTTGTCATTAATTGATGACTGAAGGCATTGCTGTTGTTGTTCATGAGTGAAAAGGAGAGGTGCAACTTCAATGGGACATGGACAAGCAGTGTTCCCATAGAAGACTGTGTAGACTTCAATTTGATGCTCAACACTTGTTCAAGCAGGTGTGAGTCTGGCTACTTCACCTTTAATGCTCTCAACTTTCTTTTGACAATGAGCCTCTCTCTGACCCCTTTCTTCATTTCCCATCATCTTTGTTCAATCAGGTGTAGCAAAGCTCGGACGGGGAACCTCTTTTTCCTTATGGTACATGCATGATAAATGTATGAACATGTAATCTATATGAAGAACTCGCCCTTCGAGGGGTGACATATGGTCGTAACTCTTGTATGATGAAACAAGAATCTTGATTCTTGCCCAAACTCTACAATGAAAATTTTCTGAGTGACGGCCATTGGGTCACCCACAAGTCTTGAGTTCAAGATGCTTCAAGAAGGGTTTGTCCTGATGCAAAACAATGTATATGGAGCACACATCCTAAAGGCAGGTTCTAATCTTTTTAAGTGAGACAAGAGGTAGGTTTACTACTTGGTCTCTAAAAAGGGTCTCTCGTTGTCCCAGTGGTCGCCCTTGTAAAGGCAATATAGGGGTTCAGCAGACAGTGGGATGGCACATGTACCAATCACTATCAGTCTAAACACTCAGCAAAGAGTTGGGGTTTACACAAACTTAAACCTTGACTCAAGTCATAAGGCAAGCTGCTAGTCCCCCTCATAACCTGAAGCTTGTGTGTGCTTTAAAAAATTAAAATATGTGATGCATGAGACAATTCTACAAAATGCATGAATAAAACAAAAATAAAACAAGACAAAAATGCAAAAACATAAACACATCAAATACACAAAGCTTAGTCCAATAATGTCGAAAACAATACCTTCCCCAGTGGAGTCGCCATTCTGTCGCACGTCAAAATCAGCGCGGCATCGGCTGGCGATTTTTCATTGTCGTTTGATTTGATTGGTTCATTGGAGTCGCCACCTAGTAATTTATTGAAGGCTACTAGAAAACCCGGGTACTGGTCTTATCAGAGATTCGCGGGTAAGGGACTGGTTGTGGTTAGGGAAAGTATTAGCACCCCTAACGCACCCTACCTGAGGTAAGCTGCTTCGTGGACTTGATTTGTTAAAGAAGTTTTAAGAATTCTGTTCTTTCATCGAATTTTAGAAATACGACTTACATGTAAGTTCATAATTCTTTATCCGTGAGCAAATCAAATTCTTAAATTCTTCTTTATTCTCGCAATTTTATCATAAAAAAACATTCAATAAAAAAAAATACAAACACACATACACTTTCACTATATTTTCTTCTTTTCTTTTCTTTTTCTTTCTTTTTTTGTTACATCCACATTACAAAATAAAAAAATTCAACACTAAACAAAAATTACATTACATAATTTAAAAAATTAGAAAAATGGTCCCTAAAACTCCAGAAATTGCAGGGAAGGACTTCTGCAAGCCGGAACAGTGCCGTAGGAACAGTGGCGGCGCGTGGGTTCACACGTCGCCGTTGGAAACTCCAAAATACAGGGGATCTGGAATGTCTTCTTCCCCTCTGTCTTCCTAAACCGACGGTGACCTGCAAGAACAACCAAAACGTAACAAAGCAGTCGATTTTAGTTCTCTCTTCTCCTTCTCAGATCTAGTTCATTCGGTTTTTTGGATCTGCTTCACTGTAGATCGGTCTCCTTCGGTCATCTTCTTCTTCTCCTCTACTCCATGTGCTGCGCGGCAAGGAGGAACAGCCGAGGGAGTGGTGTCGCTGCTGGAGGGGGTGAGCTGGGTCTGCTGGCCTGTGGGTTGCTGCTGCTGCTGGAGGCTGTTCGGCGGCTGAGGAAGGAAAGACCTGCTGGCTGAAGCGGGAGCCGTGGGTTTGAGGAGATGGGGAACGGCCCTGCCCGTCCTCTGGTCGATGGAGATGAGGCTGTCCTGTGATGCTGCTTGTGGTCGGTTGATGGAGGGAGAGAGCTGGTCTGTCGGCTGTGGACAGAAGCTGCCGCTGCTGGAGGTCGGCTGCAGGAGAGAAGGCTGGGTCGGTCGAGAGAGGAGAGGGAAGTGAGGGGTCGTGGATGCTGCTGGATGCTCTTCACTCCTGTTGGTGGCAGCAATGGTTGGCCTTGTTGCTGTTGTCCGGCTGTCGTTGGAGGCTAGTTGATGGAGACCTGTGAGATGGCCGGGGAGGGAGGCCGATGGAAGGGAACAGCTGGGACGAAGAGGGACGACACTGCTGCTGTTCAGCCGCTGCTGGGGCCGAATGGAGGAGAGACCTGGCGATGGAAATGAGAGAGTGAGGGGATCCTGTTCTGTCAAAGAGAGGGGCGAGTGAAAGGGAGATCGGGAATGCAGAGGAGGCTGCTCTGGTTTGGGAAAAGAAACTGGAAATGAGGGCTATCTGTTGATGACCGGGCTGTGGGAGAAGGAAGGAAAACGGAGTGGGAGCAGCTGCTGGAAAAATGAATGGGGTTTTGTGTTGTTGGCTGGCCAAGGAGAAGAAAATGGGGGGAACGGCGTGGAGAGGAAAACTAAAAACGTGGGGGGGCCTGTGTTGTTGGCTAGAAAAAAAAAATGGGGGAGGGCTGGCGGCTTGGAGAAGATGAGATAGGTTTAGGGTTGCACTTCCCCTCTTTTGATGTTGTCAAAATTGCCCCCCTCTTGGAAATTTAGTGTAGCATGGTATTTATAGAAAAAGTTTTGCTAGGTTTTCAAACTAGTCCCTCAACTTTTCCTTTCCTTCTCTTTTCCTTTTTTTTTTGTAAATTTTGATTTTTCTTATTTTTTTGTATTTTTGAAAGCGAGCAATATCAACGTTACCTCAACAAGAAAAATCAGTGGTCATAAAATTTACGCGTTAAAAGTTGAACGCGTTCCAAATACCTTTGAAAATTTAAATTCTTTTGAGATGACGTTAAAAATGCTAAAAACGATGCAAATATATCAAAAATGTATTTTTTTGGATTTTCATTGTTTTTTTGCTATTTTTGGTTTTTTTCTGAAAATTTATCAAAACATGGGTCAAAAATTGGGTAGCAACACCAGGAAATTGCTTTTACTATCTTTAGGTTAGTCTTGTTTACTTTAGAAGCTGTTGGGACCATCAATGTCGAAGCCGCCAATGCCTTTATTGAATATGAACAAACAAAGAGTAACCCTTCTTCAACTATCTTGGCTGAAAAATTCTTGTCACTCAATCACTATAAGATGCATGAAAATAGAGTAATGCGGTGTTGTATTCCTCTATTATTTATAAGGATAGTTAGTCACTTGGAAACCCCGAAATAGGTTTTCAATAATTTCTTATGGTTCAACATGAGGCACTTGAAACTGATTTTGAATGAAGATTATAAAAGCCTAGATGAGAAGGCATTAATAGAAAAATATCATGATCTCTCTTAGACTAACTTCAGGTGGAAAGCCCCTTGGGTAGATAATTCATCTTATCTTATGAGTTGTGGAGATAATGCATGGGACCCGCTAATTAGTTTAACTAGTTACATCAGTTACTCGCCCTCACTAGTCGCCAGACAATTGAGATTTGAGAGGCATTTAACATATGAAGAGGACTTGGGGTTTAGTCGAGTATCTGGTTTGTTTAAGGATTCTAATTCTTTAGCTGAGTTAGGAGCCATCAAACGTGATTAGGGCAGCTTGTATTAGTCTACAAAGGTTAGCCAAAAGAGGAATCCTTAGTCAACCCTAATTACTTAGTATGGAGAAACGATGGATTATCCAAGGTACTTGGAAGCACATGAATACAAAGCCAAATGATAGTTAGCAAAACAAGATCATTTGTCATTAGAGAACCCATAATAAAAAAGGTCAACAATGAACAAGAACTGTAAAATAAGTTGGATGAGCTAATTATTGAGCTAAGTAACAACAGGAGTCAGTAGAAGTTCTTAGAAAACTAGTTATTTGAAGAAGAAAAGATGAAAGGCTTCCTAAACCAGCAGTTGAGATAGAAGAATGAAAGGATGGCCATATTAAAACAAAACTTAGAATGAGAAAAGAACGATTAAGAGATGACCATGAATTCTAAGAAAATTGTGCATAGGATCCAAGAGCAGTTGAAGGAAAGATTGGTCAAGTTTGATTATCTAGTAAACATGCATGTGATATCGAGAAAGGAACTAGTAACTATATATATATATATAAAAAAAAAGGTTATAGGAATAAGAGACATGCTGACAAAAAATTGATATCTTCTATGAAAAAAGAAAGGGCTCACAAAAGAATGAGGTTGGAGACTAGAAAAAAGAATAATAGATTGGATAATCCCAATATTGAGGAAGAAAGAAGTTTAAGAGCTCGATATAAGGCCCAAGTTAATAATGAGAGAGAAGCAAGAAGAGCAATTAAGTCATACATGAGATCAAATCAAAATAGAATAAATACCTGAAGAGATCAGGTCTCTATTGTCCAGTCCGAGCTAAAGTTCCGAGAGGAGGAGCTGAAGAAGCTGAAAGAGCAATACCTAGAGTGTAAATAAGAGCCGAGGGAGTTGAGAAATTCGAGGAGTGGCACGATCACATCAATCACTTCAATATATAACTGAACATGAAGATAATTGAGTTTGATATTGAACAAGAAGACCTTTAGAGGGACTAGATTCAATAGGAATTAGATTAAACATGAAGATAGCTAAGCTCAATGTATAACAAGAAATATATTCAACATTTTGAGAGGACAGTTCAGATATTGGATAAAAACAACGAGTCACTAGCTACAAGCAATAGTGTGCTACTTCAAAATAACACTTTATTTCATTACAAGAATGAGTAGATAAACATGTTGATTGATATGAAAGCTTGGAAGACAAATGGGTTGTGAATGAAGGCCTCTATGATTTGCAACAATGATGGCAAGTATGAAGAGTATATGAGTATGGTTTTAACTTTTATAAAAAATATAGCCAATAAAATAGTGGCACTTGAGAATAAGTAAAGATGTATATAAGTCTTATTCCATAATGTAAAATCCTTATACGAACTATTTGCTCTTGATGAATGAAAATGGTTTAGACCCACTATTTTATGGTACTTTCTAATATGTATGGAATTCAACCAATTTGAGGACTCGAGAAAGATCTCTTCATATTTGTCAGACTACAGATTTCACCCATGCTCAACAAGAAAGTCATGGATTAGCTCTTTAAACAAGTTAATCCATATCCAATGCAATTATACTTACACTTGCATTCATAAGCATGCATACATTCATATCTTAGAGTTTATATGTCATTAGTGCATTCCACATTGAAATATAGGTCCTTAAAAAGCTTAAATCTGCAGAAATATAGAAGAAAAGGCACATGCTCACTATGATGTCCACTTTCAAGAAGAGTTGGATTCACTGAAGGTTAACATGGCTTGCATTGCTAGCTTACTCAAGAAAATGCCTAAAAATACCTCTGGTAAAGGTATGTCCAATCGGCCTGCTACTTTTGCTTATACTTAAGCAACAATTCAACCCGAGGAAAGGATGGATGAACAGGGTCAGGAACCCCAATATAATGAGCATTTATATAGAAGACAATACCAGTACCAGCCCCTACAATTATAGATGCATTCACCAATGAATCTCATAAGAAAAAATCATCTGATAATATTAATCATGATAATATGGCAATATTGGAAGCCAGAATAAGGGCTATCGAATGAGTAGATTTGTATGATCTTGTGCAAATCGTGAAAATATGTTTTGTCCCAAACATGATTGTACCAAAGATGTTTTATGTTCCTGATTTCATCAAATACATTGGAACTTAATGCCCTGTCACTCATCTCAAGTCTTATTATTATAAAATGATAGAAGTAGTGCACGATGAAAAAAAAATACTAATGCATTTCTTTCAGAATAGTTTAAGTGGAGCAACACTAAGTTGATTTATAAGACTAGATAACATAAAAATTTGAGAATGGAAAAATTGCTAATGCACCTTTTCATCCCAGATTGCTAACATCAATTTTAACTCTTCATTTCCTACCAAAAAACCTATGACTCAAACCAACCAAGTCAATAACCAAACTAAGAACATACTAAAGAAAAATCACCAAATAATCTAACAACAGCTACCCGGTAGCTCTGGTACTGCTCGTGCCTCTACAACCACCATTTCCCAACTGGTATAAGTCAGACCTCACCTGTGAGTGCCATAATATCATTGTAGGATATAACATCTATACTTGCAATGCTTTCAAGAAAAAGCTCTTGCAATTAATTAATATTAGGTAGATAACATTTAAGGAAACCCCGAATGTAAATACAATCCATCTACCCAATCATACCTCGATTAGTGGGTCGATAAATGCACTAGAGGTGAAAGGCCTAATGAGCATAAAGATGTTGCTAGATAAAGTTTACAAAATGCTTATGAAAGCTGGGTATAAGAACGATAGTTGTGAAGAAGGACCAACGAGTATGAATTTTTATAATTATCTTTGTGAAAAAAGGCAATAGGATCAACTACTGTGAAGGTTTTTGCAATGAGGTGATACAAATGTTAATATGAGGAACTCTTAGAATTGAAGGGGCAATAAGTATAGAAGTGTCCATGATAGATGAAACTAGCATAGATGAAAAGGTCTGCTAGGTAAAATTCACTATAAAAGGATTACCCATTCTAATTATATGAAAACCTACAGTGGCAAGAAAAGAAAACTACAGTGCATTACCACATAACTATGGATACTCCTTCCAAAGTGTGTAACCAGTGCCCATTTTCCAAGCATAAATTGGAGGTCTAACCTATAATGGAAGATGTTTCACCCTAGAAGAACTCAAGAAACAAAAGAAAACAAAAAAGAAAGAAGTGGTTAACATGACTGAGGAGGTGAACAAAGCCAACAGTGGAAAAAAGACCAATAAATTCGTAAAGCTAATGAAACATAGCAAATATAGTGTTGTTGAGGAGCATAAAAAGACTCTTGCTATAATATTATTACTGTCATTATTTTTGAGCTCTGAGCTATATAGGAAGGCTCTACACAAGGTGCTAAATAAGGCCTACGTGCCTCAAGATATCAACCAATAATCAATGAAACATTTAGTAATAAGGATTCAGGCTTCGAATTATCTGTAATTCATTAAAGATGAATTGAATCATGATGGTAGTAGCATAACAAGTCACTGTACATTACAATGCAATATAAATATTTCCTAATTAGAAAGGTACTTGTCAATAATGATTATGTATTGAACGTGTTATCAAAGCACATATTGAAAGAAATACCCATTGATGAGTCACACATGAGACCCAGTGATTAGCACTTAAAAGTGTATTTTTATCAAGGTTTTATATCATCATTTTGCACTTGAAGTATCAATAAATATCATCATTTTGCACTTGAAGTATCAATAACTCTTTAACTAAAGCATGTTTTATAATAAGATATCTAATAATATAAGACACCTTTAATTTATGGTAAATATTCATCTTAAATGAAAGAATTGATTGATGAGTTGAAGTACTGAAATTAAAAGGACAAAGAGATGGCCAAACTTATAAAAGAGATGTTGGTGTAGTCCAAACTGGAACATTGTTCGGTAATCGGGTCATATCTAGGGCTGTAGATCTTGGATTTAGGTCTACTTTATGTGGATGAAAAGATAAGACATAGGCCTACAACGTTCATGAGGAACCCAAGATTTAACAAGGCTGTTTTCAAGTCCAAATTGTAGCAACAATGAAGAAGTCTAAATCTGTCCTGCAGTCCAATAGTGCTTAAATGAATTGTACCACCACTGAAAAAGAATTACTTGCAGTAGTATTTGCATGTGAAAAATTCAGGTCTTATCTTGTTGGCTCACCTGTTGTTGTTTTTAGTGATCATGCAGCATTGAAATATCTTCTTTCTAAGAAAGATTCTAAGGCTAGATTGGTTCGGTGGATTTTGTTACTTCAAGAATTTGATATCACAATCAAAGACAAGAAAGGCACCGA
>Ga0325401_1000384_pt1 | contig 30919 bp, 25 predicted proteins | sample PopdelMetagenome_FD_205666 | JGI IMG/M metagenome (GOLD analysis project Ga0325401, IMG submission 205666) | Populus deltoides microbial communities from Bellville, Georgia, United States - Xylem-PdKOR-R2 | ecosystem: Host-associated > Plants > Phyllosphere > Stem > Wood/Secondary xylem | place...
TGAGTGTGAAGAGGGATAAGAAAAAAAATAAAAAGAAAAGAAAAAATATTATTTACACTAAGAGCCTGAATTACTTACATTAGATTATACAAGTTGAATAAATTTTAAAAATTTAAACTCACATTCGACCTGTAATATTTATTTATTAGATTTTTTAACTTGTTATATCAGGTTAGATAATACAAATATTACATACAAGCCGATACTTTTTAACACCCCTGATAACAAGTATGAAATTTCTTCCTTAAGGTAAGATTGATTTCGTCAGTTAAAGGGTCGGTGTCCTAAATCTAAATGAAGCCGGACCGACCTTCATTTCCATAACTGGCGATAGAAATCAACAATGGCCAGTATTGGTAATGCAAAGTTTCCTACAATCACCTTCTTCAGAACCGTGTGAAACCAAGCCAGAGTTCCACTTCACCAGCTGCCTTTTCGGAAATTCCACCCAAAAACAGAGCATATCTCTGTTTCACAAAGGCCAACTTCCACTCTCCATCACACTTCGCTTGTTTCTCCTTTTCCTTGCAAACCAAAACCGAGTTCTCGCACAGCTTGATGATCTCTACTTCCAAGGATTCAATCATGTTAAAAAGAAACACGGGCGTAAATGTCGCTGCTGAGATTGAAAAAAATGGCTTACCAAGCTTAGCAAACAGTGCTAAAAGCATAACAGACCATGGCTTTTACTCATCCAATCAAGTTCAAGAACTTTAGTAATGGAAAAGCATTCCCCTTCTCAACTTCCTTTGTTTTTGCTATGGTCACTAAATATTCGAATCTAGGTGGCCATTACCTTGCTTTCACTCTCTCTACTTCAAAAGAGCTGCTTGGTGCTTTTCCAAGGCAGTATCTGGGACTCCTCAATAGAACTGTTAGTGGTCGCTTCTCCAGTCACATTTATGCATTTGAATTTCGTACACACAAAGATTAACCATGTTGGTGTTGATATCAACAACATGAGATCAAAAATATCTGTTCCTGCTGAATATTTTCTTGATAATTCAGAAAAAGAAAGATTTGAATCTCACTAGTCGTAACCTCATTAAAGCATGGGTTGATTATGATCCAGTCAAGAATCTATTAGAGGTTAGGCTTTCACTTTCTTCCGCTAAACGATTTCTCCCATCTTGTCTGCTGATATAAATCCCTCTCGTAATCCCAATGACTCTATGTGATGGGCTCTTGGTCTCCACCCCCAATCCAATGCACTGCCTATGTCATAAGTTCGAGGCTTAGCTTACACAAAGCACCGACCCAAAGTCCTAATAGGCAATGAAGCTCATTCGGGCATCCAGGGTCCAAACTTGTGAAGTTAATTCGAAGCAACCCCTCTCTCTCTCTCTATCTCTCTCTATTATTAAATTTGTTCTTCATTTTGAAACCTCATTTATCTCATATGAAAAATGTAGCATAAATCATACCTTGAAAGATCAGCATTCTGGCAGGAAAAAAGAAAAACAGAGAGCCAAAACACTGCATCCTCTGTTTCACACAGGCCACCTTTCGCTCTCTTTCATCTCCCCATTCATTAAGCTCACACTTCTCTTGTTTCTCCTTTCGTTGCAAATCCTGTTTATTCACAGCTGGTCTATATGATCTCTACTTCACAGGCTTCAAGCATGTTAGCAACAGCATGACCCTAAATGGGGCTGCTGAGGTTTAAAATAATGCCATACTTTGCTTAACTGATAATGCTTCACAAGTGCTCTTGCAAAGCAGTATCTAGGTATCTTCAGTGGAACCGATGGTAGTAGGTTAACCAATCACATTTTTGCAGATGAATTTGACACGCATAAAGATGATCGGCAATAATATCAATATTTTGAAATCAAACAAATCTGTTCCTGCTGAATATTTTCTTGATAATCTCAACATAGACTAGTGGCAGGCCAATCAAGCATGGGTTAATTACGACTCGATCAAGAATCTATTAGAAGTTAGGTTACCGCTTTTTTCTGAAAGATCGGTTTCTCCTATGATCCTATCTTTTCCATGTATCTTTGATTCTATCTTCTCTTCCTTCACTTTCAGGGTCTAAAAAGAATCACCCAGGATTGATTGTAGGTGTCTTACTTTCGGCTTTTTTTTCATAATCTTAGCTATCGCTATCCATCAGGAAGATTAAGAATGTAAATGTGATTGAAGCATGAGAGCTTCTAGTTGGTCCTCACATATTTTTCTATCAAGAAAGCAACTAGTGGTTTCAAAGACAAGAAACTACTTATCTTAGGTGGTTCTGGTAAAGTTTAGAAAGAAACTCTGCCAAATTCTAATACCAAGTTGCAATGAAGCGAATCTGTCGTGAAAGCAAACAAGATACGTCTGCCTTTGATGCACGTTTGCTCTTTTAGTTTGTGGAGGGAGACGTATTGGAGTCAGGGAGCCTACAGCAGTGCAGCATTGCCTGGGGAGCTCAATTTGGTGGACCGGGTCCAGGGTAAGAGGAAAAGTGGTGGAATCTTGATGTAGATCGTAGTGGGCCCAAGGTTGAATGGCGAGTTTGATAAGCTTCGGGCTGTTGGTTTGCTGAAACTGGGGCTAATGTGTTCTAATTTCTGACAATGTGCCCAATGCGATGCCTGCAACAAGGCAGGTTGTTAGGCACTAGGAGTAAGAGACGGCATTGTCTGAGGCTGTTCAAGCCCTCGATGGATATGATGTAACAAATTACAATTGCGATGGTGATGGTGATGGTGGAAGCCAGTTTGAGGGTCATTTTCAATCATCTGCTGCTTTGACTGACATATTTAGACGAGGTCAGTACAAAGTCACCTGGAGAAGGCCATACTGATATTAGAACCTGGGTTAACCTCACCTCACGCGCTATTTGGGGGGAAAGAAGGCAGGATGCCACAGTGAGGGAGAGAAAAAAAACTGTTAATCGCTCGCCTCTATTTTTATTTTTTTTGGTAATATTTTCCTTTCGAGGATCTTTATTTTTATTGTATTTTTCTTGTGATGATATGTAGTTCTCAGCATTGATGTAATGGGCTCAAGATTGCATGGCGAATTTGATAAGCTCATAAAAAAACTATCTCCCTATACTTTTACTCTCGCACTGGCCATTTGCTAAGAAATTAAGGCTGTGGTATTCCCTCCGTCTTCCTCCTCCTACATATGTCGCTCTCAACAAGCAAGAAAGGAGTAATCCTAATTGCTAAATTATATCATCTTAATTCGCCTGAATAATATTACAATCTATTCCAAATTGCTAGCATTACGGAGTGTCAAATGTCAGCTTTCAAAATTTAGTACATTCATGGAGATATGTAATGCCATGGGAATGGGCTCCTAGGAAGTTGGCCAGCGCTCCCTACTGCTACCATGAGGAAAACCTCTTCACCCCATCAATAGAAAAGGAACAGGAACATCAATTACAGTAAGATTTTGATGGGTCGTTAAGTTTATTCTTAAGTATATTGCAAAATCTCACTATTATATGCAAAAAGTTCCTTCAACTATCAGCTGGTTACATGACATTTTATAGTGGGATAAGGATGTGCTGCTAAAAAGGACGTGGAAACTTGAGTGAATGAGTTTACCATCCTACAATGTCAAAGGTTTTTTGATTGAGTGTACTGAACATTGAATGAAGCGTGATTTTGCAAGAGAGTGAATGGCACGCAGCATGTTGCTTCCATACAGATGAATCGAGTTTAACACGACATTGTTCTTTGACTTCACATGAGTTCTACAGCACAAACACACGGGAAATTGTAGAGGGTAGATAAGCTTAGGATTCAACCTTTTTCTACAATACGGGACACAGTGTATGCGCTCAGATGTATAAATTAATCACGTTGCAACCCCAAAAGCAAATCGCTAAGCCAAAGTTACCCTAAAAACACTGTAATAGCAACCGATACAAAACTAGAAAGACAAATAAACAAGGAAAGGATAGAAGTCACCTTCAATAGCTGTTGATTAAAAGTTCGTCTTGTTTCTGTTACTCTGTGCAATTCACAAGTAAATGAGGCATTGTTGAAGCTTTTTTACCGGTCAAAGATGCTGGCGACATAGACACGGCTTATTTACCCAAGAAAGTTGAAGCTGATGCATTGATTTGGTCTAACAATATCAGAAAATAGATGAAATGGCACATTGATTTTGAAGAAGATTAAATTAAGGAAAGCATGTGAAATAAGAGACACGATTTCTTAAATGGCAGTTCATTAAATTTCACCTTGCGAGCTCCTATTCAAGCTCTCCTGGAGCAAGGTCAAATGTTGAAGTTTGACAGCAAATAGGTTGAACAAAGTGTAGCGAAAAAGAGAGAGGAAGAAAAGGAGCAATTCTAGTGGAGTCTTTTCCCTGCGATGAAGTTTGACTGTTGAAGTTAGTTCAACTGCACGTGTAAAATTAGCATAAAACAAGCCAATCATCCATCAAATTCTTCAACATGACATCGCACAGATCCACTATATCTTGAGATGTATCACATTTGAACAAAAATGTCAAGCCTCCGAAGGAGCACAAAAGAAACCCTCGTAGTTTTCACACATTCTTCCTACTCTTCCTCCAAACCTTCCTAAAACCAGAGTTGGTTTAATTCCCATAATAACGAAGGTTGATAAATACCAAAACCCTGGTCAAAACCCTTCATCACTTATGGAAGGAAATAAAAAATAAATCATCTAGCACTAATGTTGTTTCTTCGAACAAATCTTGTAACTTTAAATGTTGAAGACAATTGAGGCTGGACGTTGTAGCAAAATAAGAGTTTTACCTTAATCTTGGAAGTTCCGCCTCAATCCCTCTCCAGTTCTTCAATAGTTTAGGGATTCTCTGTTTCAGCTGGCCTCTTTTATGTTCCAATGGTTGCAAATATTAGATGTAATGGATTCGTAAATGATAATGCAAAGGTTACAACTGCGCGCAAGAAAGAAGTATTAACAATAACAAAAAATGTTCCCACTTACTCTACAAATATTCAGCACATCTTAATTTGTTATACAATCTGAACCTCAACTAAAATCAAATCTCAAACATGACTAAGAATCAGAACCTGTAAAATACAATTTAAAACATAAGACTCAGAAAATATTGAATAAATAACTTGTGCTTTTATCATACACTTTTTTTCTCTTCTCCATTTCGTTTACTCTAATCCATCTGGAAGACAAAAGTCCATTATCAACCAATACCATGAATCAGGGCTATAATGATCCCCATCATATGGTATAACTCAATGGCCAAAATAGAAATGCTTGGCAGAAAAAGACAAATTATTCACAACTGAATACCTACCTTTGCAGAAGAAAAGTTTTTTGTTTATTTGTTCATCAGAAGACTAATTGAACCTTTGGTTCTATAAAAGGAGGCAACCTCCCTCTTCCTGTTCAATCCCAAGTGTAACTGTGTAAGTAGGATTTGATCCCTGGTCAATTGGTTACAATGCCAAGTGACTTTACTTGGCAGAGTAAAAATTAGCACTAGAAAGACATGAAAGTTATTTGAAGAGATTAAATGTACAAGAGCATGCTTATGTATAAAACCACATCCATCCATCTATCTACTGAAATGCGTTTTTCTCTGACATAAAAACTACCCGGCTGCATTTACTAATAGAACCATAGCCAATCGTATCTTTTTCTTGCTTTCACCCTGGTCATGAACAGTCTTCCTGGTGATTAGTTTTACACACATGGAAGTCCTAATCCATTGGTAATTGTGTCAACTTCAATCACAGAGTCAAGTTAGATGATCACAATATCTCTCTAGTATAGGCAACTCAGTGATTGTCCTAAATACTCCAGGTGAGACCAGTGTACCTTGGATGCTTTTCTGTTGACCAGCTACATTGATTCAACATTTTCCTCCTCGCCCTCTTTTACTCTATTAAAAATCTCATAATCATCGAACCCTGCATATTTACCAAAACAACTGCATTAAATGAAAAGAAAGCTTCTCTAACCAACAATAACACGCTAGAAAAAGGAGCTTCTTTAGTAGTAATTTGCACATAGGAAAGCACCTGCACCTAAGTCTTCGATTTCACTGTGTGAAGTTCCCAGGAGCCTTGCATTGTCAGAAGGTGGATCAACTGCCATCCAATTCAATGTATCAAAGTCTTCCGAGCACAAGTCTTTTCCCTTGACCCAGTCCTTCAATGTATTATTGCTATCAAATGATATAGGATCTTGTTTCTCATTCTCATCGACCCTATAAAAAAATTGTTAAGAAAGGAGTTAGACTTTTCTTTTTACCCAATTTTCAAGTAACATCTATAATTGTATAAGGTTTCCATCAGTAAAACAGACATTTGTCTGAGTCGCGAGTTGCACTGAACAAAAACTAGATCACTGAGTCGTTGACGCTCCAGGCAATTTTTTGTATCATGCAATTGTTCAAAAGGAATCTGGCTTCGCTTATACTCAATTGAACTGCAGGTTTGACCGAGAATACGGAAGGCCAAACGCACCAAGTTTGGGCAACTTCCTCCATATGTTGACCACCATTCAACTATAAACAGTGAAAAAAAATCAGATTAACATATTCCAATAGGATAAAACACCACATGCAACATATAATTTTTCGAAAAACAAAATAAAAATAAAAGGCAATTCCTGCATCTACATGCCAAGAAGGCATTTGAACCACCACAATGCATGATGGCCACTAGTTTGGTCGAACATGTCTCACAGTTCCCACAGGATATACACAAGGTTCTAGTAATGGTCCTGCTGTATATAGAAAGTGATGCACCTAATGTGTAGATGCAGGGTGGCCAAAGCAAGATTTTATTACAACTCAGATGCTTCCGCTCCCAGGCACTAAAGATCTGAAAATGCATGTTATCTAACTATCAAAAAACTAATTTATAATATGGCATCGGAGTAAAAGGACTCACCAGGAAGCATAGTGTCCCTAGCTCTAACAGCCATCTTCCTCCCAAAATCACCACCAGCATTCTTGTAAGAGTTTACCTCTTTGATGATTTTATCTTGCACATTTAAGTCAGGAACAAACTTTTCTATGCAATCGTACATCCCAGACTGAATCTCATTGGGCATATCTCCTTCAAAACTATAAAAGAACTTGGGATTAAGGTAGAAACCTGCAGCATGAAGAGGGAGATTCCATTGTTGTTCCCACCAATGGTCTATAATATTCCAGTAGACAGTATACTCGTCCCTCTTTATAAGTTCTTTCTTAATTGCTTCTTTAGCTCGATACATTCCTGCATAAATATATCCCATAGCAGGCCTCTTCTTGCTGCCAACTAGTCTCAAAACTTGCAAGAGAGGATTAGTTAAATGGGTTATTAGGACGCATGATGACCAAAATGACTGATCGCTTACCAAATCTAACATTTCCAGCCCCCCAGGTTTCTTTGAATATGGGCAGTCCACCCACTCCTGTGAAGTAACCATGGTCTGCAGGTTATGTTTAAGATCAACCATTCGTTTCAATGTTCCAAAGTTTGTGGCAAAGCGACTAATTCCTGGTTCTACAATATCATTTCCAAAAGTATACCTTCTCATCATATTCAAAACCACACTATGATTGTATACAAATCTTGTAATAGACCTACCCTGTTCAATTACTGAATTTATCCACTCAAGTTTTGCAAAATCCTCAAGTATCAAATCTAGACAATGTGCTGCACAAGGAGCCCAATAAAGGTTAGGGAAAGTATCAGCTAACCTTCTCCCTGCACAGATTAATTGCTCTTCCATTCGAGTAATGACTTGTAAAACATGTCTTGGTCCAATTTCTTCAACTACTTGCTTAAGCAATTCATAAAGAGCATCTGGTAAATTAATAATATCAGATGCATCCACGGATTTCAAAAACACCACTCCTTCAGGACAATAAACCAAAAAATTTATCAGAGTTCTACCCATTACTGTGTTCCACTGATCAACCAAAACAGAACAACCAGTCCTTTCCCAAGTTGCTATGTGCTTATCAACATCATTCTTTACTTCTTCAACTGAATTCTTCAGTACCCAACCTCGAAGATCGTGGTATGAAGGCACTACAACCTCTGATCCTCCTGAAGCAATTGCTTGAACCATTAGCTGAAAATAAGCCGAGTTCACAGCATCCAAAGATGCCCCGATATCATACAAAAACCTCCCTATTGCCATATGAATGTGATCGTTTTTCCTTTTACCCCCTGATAACGGCATAACACTACCCATGGTAACAACAGCTTTAGCATTTGTAACAGAACCTCTGCCTCTACCCCTTCCCCTCTTCCTCCTCTCCCCGCCTTTTTTTCCCACTCCATCATCTCCACTAACTAACAAACTTGAAACAGGGTCAATAGCATCCGAAACCCCAGTTAACTCCATTCCAGTATTAACATCCTTATCAAAAACCCCTATCTCACTAGAAACTGGATTCAAATTCGTTATCTCCTCTGCAATTTTTTGCTTCTTCCGCTTCTTAACTACAACCCCATCTAAACTTTGTTGCATCGTAAGCCTAACATCCGAAGGGACTTGTAAACAAGTAGCAGCATTACCCTTTTGACCAGCTAAATGTTCCTTAATCCTATGAATCCCTCCTCCTTTAAAAATCTTGCCACAATACACACATTTTAACTGAACCCTCTCTCCGTTCTTAAACATTTGACAATGCTTCCACGCCGGGTCATGTTTTTGCGATGTTATCGGAATTGGCTCCAAACTAGAGCCCATTTCAACAAACCTCAATAATCAATTACCACCAAAGCTTAAATCTTTCTATACCCAAACTCACAAAAATATGAACTTTTCCCTTCTATCTTCCTAAATTCAAAGAGACAATCTAAACTGACAAAACCCCCTTTGCATAGACAAAGATTGTGACATCTAAAAGGCAAGAACTAAAGACATGAAACATAACAAGAGAGGATAATAAACTTACTTGGGTTTTCGACTGTTGGGTTTTTGTGTTTTTTTTTAGAGAGAGGACCGAGTTAAGGGAGTTTAAATGTTTTTTTATAAACCGATTTTAATGGTTTTGATGACCGGACGGACCGGTTAGGGTTTGGGATTAGCCGAATTTGTGTTTTAACTATAATCTGCTCGGTTTTACCGAGTCAGCCAGTTATGAAGGGGAAAACCGGTGGTCCCAGTTTCCTAGCGAGAAAGCCGGAAACGGTTGGAGTAATTGGAGATGATAAAAATAGACCGACCGGTGAGTAACATCTGGTTCATGACAGTTACGTTGTTTTCCTTCCCTGTTTACCACCTCAAAACTCAAAAGGTTTCTGTTAATTTTTTATTTATTTTTTTGGTTTCTTTTTCTTGCAGGAATTGAACTGTTTATTCACTGTACACGCCTCTTTATTTTTATTTTTTTGTTAGATTATTGATATTTTTTAACATTTTCCGAATGCATATTTACTAAGTTTTGTGTGAAATTATTTTCCTCAAACAGAAATTGATTTAATATTCTGTGAATTTGCTTCTTATATTATCAGCCAGGATTTGGATTGGATGTAAGAAAAACTACCATCGCGATGCCTAATGCTTAAACAAAAAGAAAGGAAAGAAAAATAAAATATATCTATTATACCCTTTCATCAGTCTATAATATCGAGGGGCGGAGCCAAAAAGGTTTTTTTTTTTTTTAGAAGGGGTCATCATCTGAAAATATTTTTAGAGAATTATAATTAAAATTTTACTAGTTTAATTATTTTTTTTATTATTATTAACGTGGATATCCGGGTCAGCTTGTGCGAACCTTCATTAATTCCACGAGTCTTAAAGTTAATAACCATGTAAGTTTTCAATAATCATTATATTAGTAATCATAAGGCTCGAACTTGATATCACATGGAAAGCAAATCCTTTATCTACTCATTTCTTTTATCTTTCAGGAACAGGCCTGCTATCCTCACCGCTTCTTCCACCGTACCCACCAAAACTAATTTTTTTCATAAAATTAAAGAAAAGTGTTCGTACAAAGAGATAGATGAGGGCCGGAAATCTGCCAAGATTTAATATCACAATTCATTTGTGTTCTAGAATTCCTGGGATTTGAAGAGCTGCCATGTTTTCAAGCTTCAGTAAGTTATTAAGCTCTACTTGAATATATTTCCTACGCAAAAACCATGAGTTTTGGATGTATTATGCTAGAGTTTTGTACTAAGTTGGTTGCGATACTGCATTTGTTTTCCACCAACTTGCAGTAACGGTGAAACAAATATAATAAAATATTTGGCAAAACATAAAACTTAATTGCGGCATCCATTAAAAAAATTAAGTTTAAAATATAAATTCTATGCATTAGATTTTACATATTTTTTTTAATTGAGTTTCGTAAATATTTTTACTGATCTTTTTTTTACTATTTGTAAAAAATCAAAATATTTTATTAAAATATTTTATATATATTTTTTTACTATACATAAATTTTAACTATAATTTTTATTAAAAATATATATAAATTCAACTAACTACAACTAAAAATATTCTCTCTAAACTTTTTATTTTTAAAACACAACTATAAAAACTATCTCAAAAAACAAACAAACCCTAAGTTGAAATTTTGTATTAAGATATCGTGTAACCAATATTTTAACCAGATGTCCAGCGCATAAACCGCACATTTATGAATTTGATTTAACGTGAAATGCATTAGCGATTTTCGAGGATTAATTGCTACTTATAGCTTGCATCATCTACAAATCCATCTCATAATCCACTAATTTGTTGAAAGTCCTCTCACGGAGACTTTTTATTATTATTAATATAAATATCCAGATTAATTTCAGGAACTGAATTTAATAATTATTATATTAGCAATCATATAACTCAAATTTAAAATTAATAAAAAAAATGATTTTTTTGATTTCAAACTCTTATCAATAAGTTACCTATTAGATGGTTGTTTCACGAAGACTTTGATAATGTATATTTTTTCCTATAAAAAAATACTGTTAAAATATTTTTGATTTTTTTAAATTGTTTTGATATATTAATGATATGAGTAAATTTTAAAAAATAAAAAATATATATTATTTTAATATAATTTTAAATTATAAAGATCAATCATTCAACCATTACCTTTATCTTTATCGATTACATGAATGCAAACACCGATAACATTTATTTTTTTAATCAATTCTTGGACCCAAAGAATGGAATCTTACGCTGAAGGGGGCATGGAAAGGTGAAGAGGCGTGATTTCTGCTCTTGAATTACCGCTACACTTGTTTGAAAAATTAATGAAGATAACTAATATCCAATCTTTTATTATGTGTGGAGCTTTCGATTACCATCACTTAGCCGAGTAAATAGGAGATCGGTCGGTGATAAGATTTTAAAATCAATGAATTTGTTTTTCCAGTAATTTTAGATTTGAATTTTATGATTATTAATATAATACATGGTTGATAATTTCAGGACTCATGAAATTAGTTAAAATACATGTAAATTGACTTGAACACTCATATTAATAAAAAAAATTCAATTCATAAGGAAAAAAAATCCAGTTAATAACTATATTCTTAAAACAAAACAAAATCTTAACTTCAGCAGTAAATATTGGAAAAACAAAAATAAAACATTGCAAGAAAATCAACAGTTGTCATATGATTTACAGTAAACCGTTTTTGCACAAAGCCGTCGTTTAATCGGTCAAAATCCTTTCCTGGTGGCAGAACATGAGGAAACCCAACCCCCACCTCCCCTCTCGTGTACAAATATGCCATAAAACCAACGGGTCCCAAAATCACCAAAAATTCAAAAACAAATGTCAACTTCTTCTCATCAGTTTCTTCTCTTCTTCCTTTGCATGATCATCTCCCTTTCCATCACAGGTTTTTTCTCTCTTGCACAACCAAAATCTAAACTCTATATGGTTGCTGGTTCCTTACAACTTCTGCATTAAAGAACTCACATCTGTTCCTTTTTTTTTTTTACTAATTGCAGATGGGACTGAACTCATTATAGCGAACAACTGCAAGGACAGCATATGGCCTGGGATCCTTGGCACTGCAGGCCATGTGACCCCCAGAGAAGGCGGCTTCCTTCTACTCAGCGGAGAACAAATAGTCCTCCAAGTCCCTGACAAGTGGTCAGGAAGAATTTGGCCAAGACAAGGTTGCTGTTTTGATGAAACCACTGGCAGAGGTTCATGCCAGACCGGAGACTGTGCCGGCCTTTTACAGTGTAGAGGCGTTGGTGGTGTCCCTCCAGCAACTTTAGTGGAAATGACACTTGGAACTTCAGAATCCGCCTTGCATTACTATGATGTGAGTTTGGTTGATGGATTTAATGTTCCGGTTTCTATGATGCCTGTTGGTGGTGCTGTAGGGTGTGGAATTGCCGCGTGTGAGACGGATCTGAATGTCTGTTGCCCTTCTACATTGGTTGTGAAGCGACAGGGGAAGGTGGTGGGTTGCAAGAGTGCATGCTTGGCTGCAAAAACTGATAGATATTGTTGTACTGGGGAGTATGCAAATCCTAAAAGTTGCAAGCCTACTATTTTTAGTCATATTTTTAAGGCAATTTGTCCCAAGGCTTATAGCTTTGCCTTTGATGATGCTTCAGGGCTTAAGACTTGTAAGGCTTCTCGGTATGCTATTACCTTTTGTCCTCCTAATTGATGGTGATTTAAGCTAAGGAATCCAGAGGACGAGAAGCATTGATTGACAATGTTATCTTCAGCCCTGCTCTTTTTATTTTTCACACTTGCTTGATTTCTAGTTATGTATGGCAATTATAAGCTAGCTTAACAAGAAAACAAGGTGTGGATTTCACTTGATGGGGACTGATCTACTGATTTAATTTCGATGTCCTTTCTCTATTTCCTCTGCCGCTGTGCTTCTAAGGATGTTCTTCATTTTACATGCTATTGTAGATGTCGTTTAATTTCCGCGAACGAGTGAATTTTATGCAAGTGGTTTTGGATCAATAAGATACAACAAAGTCGAACTTCATGAATTTCGAACAAAGAATAAAATCTAAACAGATATGGAGACTACAACACAACAGGAGAGAACACACAACTTAACGACAATGCGGTTTCCAGAATGTGTGCTTATTAAGGGTAGTAGGAACAACGCCAACTGTTTTCAACTGAAGAATGTAAAGACGAAGATATCCGAAACAGTTGTGCGAAATTGTTATCAAATGCTAAAGAAATTGGATGGTAAAAGTGATCGCTAGACTTAGAGGCACCAATAATTTCGAGCTTCAGATTCATTGAAAACTTTCAACCATCTCATACCCCGCATGATGCACCGAATCTGCTTGTAAAATTTTCATCTTCGTCAAATTCAAGAAACCCAGTTTCTGTGATGCTATAATGTACATAATCGGCCTCATAATTTCATATTTGTAGGTAAACCATCTGATATAATATCCTCCATTTTTTTTTCATTGTCCACGCATTGAAATTGCTATTGAATCGCGGCGTGTACTAGCAACACGCCACTCTCCTAAGACCCCTGACCATATTTCTCTTAACCAGAACTTATCAGGCGTTGTTACCTCACTAAACCTCTCTGTTGCTAAATCAAAAGAATAATGGTTTTTCCATCCTGGTTCTTTCGTTCCCAGTAAAAGCTGGCATCAAAGCGAGTTGTTGTTGGAAAGTTGTAACTTTTCATGCGACTAGAAGATTTATTCTTTCAATCTTACAACTTGTATTCATCAGTGAAAGAATTATAACCAAACCCCAAAGTTTCCGAGGAAGAGTACTGAACAGAATCATCAGTAGATGGCACCGACCCGTATTCTCTGTTTGATGGATTCCATACAACCAAATTATGCCATCACAATGACAACAAATCGTGACACCATTTTTTTGAAGAGGGGAATGGAGAATCCAGTTCCTTTATCGCTGTCTTCTGAATGCCATAAGGATGTGTAGATGGTTGCAGCCCCTATGAAACAAGCATGGATTTCGTTTCATTATTTTATTTTTATTTTTTGGTAAAAAGAGGGGTAAGACGTCCTTGTAAATTCATCAATTTAAATATGGATAACTTACTTAAGATCTCACTGGATGTGAAAACTGGTTCAGATATTCTTCTATCATCGATTTATACTTTTCTAAAGGGTTAATGCTAAAAGTGGTGCTGAGTTAATAATCATCTGAATAAGTAATTTCCCGAGGATACAAGATTAAGAGGCCTCTTGAAATCCAGGGACTAAGAAATTTAATACATAAAAATTATATGATCTCCTGGGATGATGTTTAAGCACTGTCGAGGAATTGATTTCACATCAAGACAGTTTTTTTACTAGTTCCATCATTATTTATTCATACCAGAAAGGCTGTCATAATAACACAGCCAAAGCAGCCTGTGCCACAAAAACTAAACTATAGTGGCTCTACAAGCTACCATGTTGTCACCACCTAACAGTACCAAAATCAAGAATCTGTCTTTTTTTTTTTTTTACTTTAATTTGAAAATTGTCAAACAAGAAGCAAAACTCCAATAATTTCTTTAAGGGAATCTATGAAGAAGCGGACGCAATAGATTCCTTTTTTAGTTTAAAAGAAGCAAATCTTTTATCAACTTGCAGAAATATTATATACCTGATCAGCCTCGGGAAAAACATTTAGCAAATAGAAATGGATCCAAAAGTCGAAAATGGAGCAATGCAGGGAGATGAGGTGCCGACTTGGGGAAAATCTTTGCCAGTGCCAAGTGTCCAAGAAATGGTGAGAAAAGATCATCAATTTCTCTCTGAAAGATACATACAAGAACACAAAGACAGGGCAGTAGCTACTAATTTATCTCCAACTACCTCGGAAATTCCAATCATAAACTTCTCCTTGCTAATCAATGGAGACGAAGATGAACGGAGAAAGCTAGATACTGCTTGCAAGGAGTGGGGTTTCTTTCAGGTAAAAACAAATTAATGCCACTGCATGCATGTGCCTGGAAATTTTGTTTTGTGCTACAATAGCAGAACTAGAGTGCAATTTTATTTTCTTTTGTAGATAACAAACCATGGTGTCCCAGAAAAGGTGTTAAAGAAAATGAAAGCTGCTGTGGCAGCATTTTATGAACTTCCACTGGAAGAGAAAAGCAAGTACGCAATGGCAGCGGATGATATTCAAGGATATGGCCAAGTCTATGTAGTCTCTGAGCATCAAAAACTCGATTGGTGTGACATAATGGTCTTGATGACACTCCCGCCCGAATACAAGAAAATGAAATACTGGCCGGTTGCAATATCAGGTTTCGAGTATGTATTTTCAGTGATTTGCCACAGAATGTGTGTGAATGCGCACCATATCATATAATTTTCTGTCTAATTTTTATCGTCTGTTTATGTTATAGAGAGGCAGTACAAGAGTACACAACAGAAACACTTAAGCTGGCTGAGGAGATCTTTGCCAACATCTCTTTGTTAATGGGAATGGATAAAGATGCCTTAAAACGGTTGCATGGGAAGATCATGAAGCAAGCAATTCGAATGAACTACTATCCAACCTGCTCGAGGCCTGATCTTGTGCTTGGTGTTAGTCCACATTCTGATACAAGCACCATAACCTTACTTCTCCAGGATGATGATATCACTGGTCTCCAGATACGGCACAGGGAAGGATGGGTTCCTGTGAAACCAATTCCAAATGCTATAGTAGCAAATATTGGTGATGTTATTGAGGTATTTTATGATTTATAACCATACTTATCAGTTGGTTTTCTATTTTTAATTTTCAAACAATTATTTGAATTTTATTGAAATTAATTTACAAAAAGCAAAGACATCAAGTTAGTCTAGAAGACATATATATTAGGAATGGGAAGAAAGCAACGAGGAATGAATCAGGTTGTTACCCGGAAAAAATCTTTGCCAGATATTTTTGAATTTGATGGTAATGCTCCATGCTTTTGTGCCTTAATTTTCTCCCATTACAAGTGGAGACATCGCTAAACGAGTCTCGAATAGGTGATGCCGGAAGCGAATCACGTAAGATTTTGGCTGAAATCTCTGTTATCTGCATCAAGTTACTCTCTGATGATTTTGGATGTTTTTCACTTTTACTTTCAAGTGCTGCAGAAAGCACTACTCTCTGCCTCTTTTATTAACAAGGAGACTAGAAACTCTAAATTGAGTAGTTAAGAATTAAAAGATCACCAAAGTGCAGCTCATGCTTGGCTCCTGTGCAAGTTTGAAAAAAGAAATTCGATAGCTCATTGTGTAAGTTTGATTTTATTCTTGTATTTTCCAGGGTTGGAGCAATGGAGTGTACAAAAGCATTGAGCACAGAGCGGTGACGAATGTGACAGCGGCAAGAATGTCCGTTGCAACATTTGTGATCCCGGATGACGACGTGGAACTAGGTCCAGTGGAGACAATGGTGGATGATTATAATCGCCCTGTAATGTACAAAAGCATCAAGTATGTCGATTACCTCAGATATACTTTTTCAAAGAAAATGGATGGAAAAGCCAACACCGAGCTTCTCAAAGCTGGAAACGAAAGCGTTTGAATTGCTGCTACCACTTCTTTCTACTTGGGTTTATTTTATTTTTTTGTGACCATCTGTTGCTATTTAGGCCTTAAGTTTGATCTTGTTACAAGAAAGAGATTCATACTCTGTGACATTTGATCGAAAGAAAAGGGAATGTGGATGCCAATTAAGTTAATTATAAAATCGTTGGCATTTAGGCCTCGGCTTATCCGGTACCAAGAATTGTACAGGATTTCAACAATTTTAGCCAAACGAACAGAAATTAGGAAATTTAATCCCTATATAATTTGCCCGAAAAGGGGCATTGCCTGCGTTCCATGAAAATTCCTCAACAGTCAACACACTCAAACAACACATTTTATGCGAGCTTGAAAAGCAACATTTTATGTGATTTAGAAAGAAAAAAACAACAGAATTCTAATTTTCCTGCGCATCGATTGTTTGAAATACAATTGATGCGATAAAGGGCAAAAAAGAAAGGAATCGGTTCCGTCTAATTTCCGTCATGATTTTCTGTCCTCTTGAAATCCAAGAACTGCATAAATTATATATGTGTGTGTGATGTTGACAGAAAGTGACCTTCTATGATTTCCTGGAAGGATACTTATGGACTGTCGAAGGATAATAGTTCCTCCGTTACTCACCCCAACAAGAAATGCTGTCATGATAACAAAGCCAAAATAGAGTACTGCGGAACAAGAACTAAACAACAATGACTCTTCAAGCTACCATGTTGTCACAACCCATCAGTACCAAAATCAAGAATCTATCAAGTTTGGAAATCAAACAAGAAGTAATTGAACCGGAAAAGCGACACTGGATGCTACAATGGTGGATGGCTGCAATCGCCCTCTAACGTACCAAGGATCAAGTTGGTGATTGCCTTAGATATTCTATATAAGAAAATGGATGGAAAAGCGAGCACTGTCTCGAGAGGTTGACAATCATATGCGGAGAAAATTAACGATATTTGAAAACTCCAAATCTTATATATAAAAGAAGTAACGGTACGCATACCAAATTTTCATACAAACCCTCCTTCAATTTGATTATGAGTAACATTGAAGACTATTGAAAGGGGAAAATGATGGTTACATTACAAGAAACAATTACGATCTTGTGTTTGGCAGACTCCTGATGAAATAATCATATAAAATTAATAGAAAGGGACTCGTAGAAAGATACTTGAGATCGAACTATCGAAGAATCGTGACACGCCAAGACAATATTTTTACCAGTTCTTGCATTATATTCCTTATTCCCAGCTAGATAGAATTGCTATCATAATATGTTACTGCGAAAACAGGTATGTGAAACAAGAACTAAGCAACATTGGCTCTTCAATAAACCATGTTGTTGTCGCCGCCTAACACTTCGAGAATATCTCTCTACACTAAACATTAAAATTTGGTAAGTCAAACAAAATGCAAAACTCCAATAATTTCTTACAGGGGATCTATAAAGAAGCGGAAGCAATAGATTCCTTTTGTTTTTTAGTTTCAAGTCTGCGACGTACCAACTTGTACAGATATATATGTACCTGAACTTAGAGAACAAGATTTAACGAATAGAAATGGATCCAAATGTTGAAAATGGAAGCATGCAGGGAGATGAGCTGTTGGGTTGGGGAAAATCATTGCCGGTACCAAGTGTCCAAGAAATGGTGAGAAAAGATTCTCAGTGTGTCCCTGAAAGATACATACAGGAAGACAAAGACAGACCAGTAGAAACTGAAATGTGTCCAACTTCATCCGAGATCCCAGTCATAAATTTCTCCTTGCTAGTCAATGGAGACGAGGATGAACGGAGGAAGCTAGATCTTGCCTGCAAGGAGTGGGGTTTCTTTCAGGTAAAAACAAATGAAATTGTGCCTGGAATTTTTGTTTGTGCTAGAGCACAGCTGAGAATGCTTCTTTTTTTTTTTTTTCTTTTGTAGATAACAAATCATGATGTGTCAGAAGAGGTGATAAAGCAAATGAAGGCCGCTGTGGCAGCATTTTTTGAACTTCCATTGGAAGAGAAAAGAAATTATGCAATGGCGGCCAATGATATTCATGGATATGGCCAAGGCTATGTAGTCTCTGAGCATCAAAAACTCGACTGGTGTGACTTGATGTTCTTGGTGACATCCCCCCCAAAATACCAGAAAATGAAATACTGGCCGGTTACGATACCAGGTTTCAAGTATGTACTTCAGCGCTTTTCCAATATAGGAGACGACATAACTATACAGCATATGTAACATATTAGGTATTTCTCTATTGTTTAAAAACAAGTCAAACCTTTTTTCTCTGTGGTTCTCTCTCTTTAATTTTTAGGGAGGCAGTCGAACAGTACTCAACAGAAATTCTTAAGCTGACTGAGGACATCTTTGCCAACATATCATTGTTAATGGGAATGGACAAAGATGCTCTAAAACGGTTGCATGGGGAGATGATGAAGCAAGGAATACGAATGAACTATTATCCAACCTGCTCGAGGCCTGAACTTGTGCTTGGAGTTGGTCCACATTCTGATGCGAGCTCCATAACCTTTCTTCTCCAGGATGATGATATCACTGGTCTCCAGATAAGGCACGAGGAAGGATGGGTTCCTGTGAAACCAATTCCAAATGCCATAGTAGTGAATATTGGTGATGTTATTGAGGTATTTTCTAGTTCAAAATCATACTCTTCAGTTCGGTTGCGAGGACAACATTAAAAATATGTTTCCTGTTTTTTCCTTCCAAGAATGATGAAGATTTTATTGAAATTCACAAGGAGCAATGCTTCAAGATGGTTTGTTTCATAAAAAGACTAAAAAAATATAGTAAGAATTTGGTAAGGCATTTCTAGTGTTGCGAAAAGTAGCATGCAAGTCTGATTCTGTTCTTATATTTTCCAGAGTTGGAGCAATGGAGTATACAAAAGCATTGAGCACAGGGCGGTGACGAGTGTGACAGCGGCAAGAATGTCCATTGCAACATTTGTGATTCCAGATGATGACGTGGAACTAGGTCCAGCAGAGACAATGGCGGATGATTATAATCGCCCTAAAATGTATAAAGTGATTAAGTATGTTGACTACCTTAGACATACTTTGTCAAAGAAAATGGATGGAAAAGCCAACACCGAGCTTCTCAAAGTAGAGATAGAAAGCAACTGAACTTGTTGCCATGTGTTTCAATTTTAGCACAGCAAGGGCATCTTCTATAGAAAAGCCAAAAATAAAAAATAAAAACACTATTCCTTCTATGATTTTGCAGTTCTAATGGGAGAATCGAAGGTTATCAGAGAAAAAGCATTCCTGTGTATCTATCAAAATAGCTAAAACATTAAAATATATTATTTAAAGATTTCTTTTTTCATCAATTAAATTTTTCTCAATAACTTTTTTCAAAAAACCAAAAGTATTAATATTAAATATATTAAAATATAATTGAGTTGCTAAAATGGTTTTTTCCCATGAGGTGCATATTAAAAAAATATATATAAAAATTTACACCATTTAAAAATCTATATCAACAATTTAGCCTTTTGGAATGGTTTTTGTGTCATTAGAGATGATTTTTTTTTATCTAAACCTGATATTTAAAATTTTACTAGACCCAACTAATTTAGTCGAGCTGGAACAACTTACTAAGAGATAAAGCTTTTCTAGTGATAGTGTACTATATTCACAAGATTTGAACTCAAAATTTTATTTTAAAATTTTATTTTAAAAAAACTAAACGTTGAACCACTTGAATCAACCATTATTGTTTGATGAGAGATGGTCTAAGATAGCACTGTGTGATTTCCAAGCCAGCAACAGAATACATGAGCTTTCTACTATGTTTTTCTTGGTTTTTCTTCTTCTTTTTTGGGTTTTGATTTTTGCTCAGCTCGTGCATATCTATGAGCTCCTACTATTTCGGCCTCGTTTATCCCCCCATACAGAGAATTGTAAGGGGTTTCAATAATTTTTGGAAACCTGATGCCTATATCTTTGTCCATGTTGCACATATGTTGGCTGTGACTACCGCCGCTGTTGTAGCTGTATTGCCATGGATGTAGAAGATATTTATTGAAAATATTTTAAGCATCTCAATAATACTCCGAAACCCATTTCAAAAGGCTATGTTTTCTAGCTTCTCCATTGACGTAGCTGTTTATCTAATCAGCTTTTAAGGGAGACCGAACGGTCTGGGTTTGGCTTCTGAAAAGAAAAATCCCAACAGAACAGATTTTTGAGTGAAAAGCGTTTCCTTACAATCACATTTTCATGGGAGCGCCCGAAAGGAGAGTTCAACGCACACTTTTGGTCTATAGAACTGATGACAGCGGAGCGAGGCAGCAACGCCCAAGAAAACTTCCGAATACTAATAAAATTGAAATTGTCAACTGATATGATATATTTCTTGAACCCAAATAGTGACATGATTCAAGGGCATGACAAATCATGATATACCACATATTGAAATCCATTCCTGTACCAGGCAAGCAAGCAAGCGGACACAACCATGGTAAGTGGGAGTAAAAGTTTTTTAAATAAGAAAGATAAGCAAATCCCATACATCAGGAAAATTCCATACCCTCCTAAACACAAAAGCTGTTTCCGCCTGGTAACATTTTGTACAGTCACGATCATAAATTAACTACCTCCCTTTTTACACCCTTAAAACTTGTACAGTAATTCTTTATCTTCTCTGCAAGAACTTCGGCATGTTCACCATCTGAACTCAGCTAACCTGATTCTAGGTATATCCTCAAACTAAAAATGTACAGTTTTCAGTCCAACCGACAGTTTTTATTTTTCATTCAGCTCCAATCTATTCAACTAGTAGACAGAGCCCTTACTAGATATGAAAAGAAGTACCAAAGAGAGAGGCGCTCAATACTATCCTCAGTTAGCTGTACAACCCTAGCCTTCTAAGCAGCAGCAGGATGCAGAGTAAGGAAGCTAATTCTCCTCTCTGCAAAAAAACAAAACAAAAGACAGAGAACTTATAAGAGCCATTTCTACACAAGCAATGCAATTTAACATGGAACATTAATCTTCCACACCTGAAAATCTTAATACGTAGCATCGCCAATAGGAAAGACAGAATACTAGGTATCATTAGCTTTTCATGTCATTGAAAAAGAAAAGGAAAAAATAAAATTGAATATGGAAGATCATTTAAAGATATTTTGCATGCATTTTTCTCTTCAATCTAGAGTAAGAAAATGCATTAATATCAAAAGCTTTCCTAAATTAGCGTATGAGACATGCATATGGAATCCAGGCACTTGTCTGGGAAAAGCTTGCTTTGGCAGCCCTCAAAAATCTTAATATTTTACCTGCATGTTTCAAGCACTAAAATACTAAATAGAATAATGTTTTCACTTGCTACAGAAATAACAAAACATGACATGAAACATCATTAATCTTCCTGCTCATCTTGCTCATGAAACACCACAAAATGCTCATCCAAGCACTTGTGTCTTTAATCAAACATCAAAAAACAAGAGTACTAAACAAATAGAGTGGACAAAAATCAATGAACCGAAGGCTTGCAGCATTTAGGGATGTTCTTCCTTTTGTGCAAATCAGTTACAAGAGAACCAGATATAATCAGCAGGAAAAGGGAGTATGCTTACCTCCAGCTGCAACAAGTTTCTCTACACGTGCAACTATATGTTTCCCATAAGTATACTTCTTCAGAGCATTTAAGTGAACTTTTATTCGATTGAGGATCAGTTCAAGTTGCTGGTCATCACAAGTTTCCAGCACTTTTTGTACAACATAATTTGCAAACTGGTCTTTCATCATGGCCTGCATATAACAAGAAATGATGTCAAAACAGGGAATCAACGATTCCAAAGACATTGAAGCGGGAGAATCGCCCATTCAAGCAAATTACCAAATAAAGTCCTACAGATTCACATTATATCAGCTAAACAGAAGAGTGTGCCACAGTTCACCAATTAAAACTTTAACTAAAGAGAATGAAACCTTACCATTAACTAATTAAAAAAAATAGCAATAAGTAAATATACAAGGCAAAGAAGTGAGAGAATGCAATGTGGTAATAAGCCAATAAATATGCAGAAACTTTAAATGCTTATCAGCATGTTAGTTATGAGGGGTACAGCACACAGAAAAGTCATAGACCTGAAGAGGCTCATTTTCATCAGTGGTGCCAAGCATCTCATCCACCAGGGCCTGGCGTTCTGCAGGAGTGCCAAAAGTTAAACATTTCTCTATAACATTGGAGGCAAACTTCTGCTGGCTCATTTGAACTATCTGCCCAGTTAATTTCTTTATTATTGCTGAACGCTCATGTGGTTTCCCATGCTCCAGCACATGCTGCAACATTATTTGAAAGCAACTAGAGCAAATATGTTTAAAAATAAAACGAAACCAAATATGTGTTTAGAGAGAAAGAGGGAGGGAGATTGCAGTTATTATAATAATCTGCAGAACAGATTTGATGGACATGAATCGTGTCTGTACGAAGGGAAATACAAAGACGTTAGCAGTGAATAATAGCCAAATGCTTCAGGCAATCAAGGCATGGCTGCAATTAAACTTCATGTTGAACTTCACAAATGATGTCATTGATTAGAAATCCCCAAATTTAATCAGGTATAGAAGGATTTGTTCATTATGCTCATTTAACAGATACAAACACTGGAATTTTCCACAAATATTATGACAGTTGGTTGTTTTATTATCAACTGAACAACTTTGAGTCCACAACAGTAAAGGGATCAAACATAATGTGCTGTCATGGAACTATACACAAGTTGCTATCTAGCATTGATCAGTTGTACAATTAGGGTGGGTACCAACTTGCCAATCAAAGAATAGTTTATCAGAATTAAATTTCTCAAAAAAAAGAAAATGCAATAAAGAGGGATTCTTCAACGTGGGAGCTGGGGCTATACCCAACAGGTCAGAAATTGGCACTTCTTTGGCACTGGCAATTGCTTGCCAAACATGTTCAAAACATAAAATTACATACATGACCCCACACACTGCCCCTGGATTGGCATCCATGTTAAATAAATGCATATACTTTAAGAAGCATTCACATATGTACAACAAACCTGGACAACATAATTTCCATATTGGTCTTGTGCCAACATGCAAACAGATTGCAAAATCTCATCCATCATTATCCGCTGGGTTTTGGTATCTTGGCAGTGCTCCAGCACTCTCTGTCACATAAAATTCAAATCAAATCTATGTAATAATATAGACAAACATACAGAGATGTTTGTGACAAGTAAAAACAGAGTTTACACACCTGTATCACACGGCAACCATATGGATGAGTGGAAAGTGTCACAACTTGATCATAAAATGTAGAGACAATAAACTGTATAGCATCTTCAGGTACACATTCAATACACTTCTGAATGACATGGTTCCCATTCTGATCCCGTACACATCGCATAATATGACCATCAAGCTCTGTCACCATTTTAGTCTGCTGGTCCAGTTCAACTACTTCTATAGCCTGGTTATTATGATCAATGAGCAATAAACCTACGAGGTTAGGTTTTAACCAAGTCTAACACATCATTCTACATTTAGTCAAACATTAGTTTGCAAGTGATAGCAAAGCAAGGGCTTCAGTAAGATGCCAGGAAAAGTGATTTGGCCATGTCTTCAGCCTAGCTTATGATAAAAACAGAATTATGCAGGCATAAAGCACAACAGCAGATTATAGAAGAAACTATCTTCAGAATATACAAGACACCTTTAGAAATAGCACAGGTTCCGTAAGCATGGTCATTGAGGAAGCATACCTTTTGGATCACACGACAGCCATACATTTGAAGGCTAAGGGTCAGCACATGGCCAGTTAGCTGGTCAGCCAGTTCTCTTATTTGGGATGCAGATCCATGCTCAAAAAACTGAAGACAAACAGGAAAGTTTTTATATGTAACTCATTTCTTTTCTTTTCTTTTTTGCCTTCTTTAGTGTAGGTGAGGGTGTGTGAAAAGACTTAAGCACATGATAAGCATTAAAGGTCACAGTAGTATCAAAGGCATGACAAGTACATCATAAGAATTCAAGTTTTTCTGATGAGAAATTACCTTCTGAATCACATAGTTACCAAAAACATCAGTCATTAGTGATAGGGCTTGGGGCATAATTTCATCAAAAACCATGTTCTTCTCTTCTGTCATTGCAGTCTCAAGTTTCTGTTGAATGAATCGGCTCCCATACTGATCAGCACTGTTCATTGAAGATGTACAAATAAAATAAGTAAAATTACAGAGGCCTAAACTACAAAGATGAAAAGGTTCAATCAGGTAGCTGTATATACCTGAACTCAACAACATGACCAGCAATTTCTGAGAGTTCAAAACATCTAGTTTTATTGCTTTTGAACTCTTCCAGTAAAGAGGAAGGAAAACTTTCATCCAGGTTACTACCAGCGTCTGAGTGCCAAGATCCCATGACACCCCCAGACAGATTCCTCATTGCAGGAGAAAAAAGCATATTCCGTTCACTGTGCCTCAAAGGACCACCTGATCCAACAGATGAGTTTGGAAGAAGGGGCCCCCCTAATGGGCTTCCAGAATAGGACATGCCGAGACCAAATCCAGTGTTTCCATAGTAATTATGATTCAAGCTACCAGATTTGCCAAGGTAAGGAACACCATACTGAGACTTTTGGGAGGACATCAATGTTTCCAATTGAAGTTTTTGGAGGAGATCGTATGCATTACCAACATACTCCCTGTCCAGCATGGGGTCATTGAGAGCTGCAAGCTGTGCAGCAGCATACTCATTTGATCTCAAGTACTGAAGATACAATGGGTCCACAAGAGGCAAACCTGCAGTGTGATTCCCTAGTCTACTGTGATTTTGCAATTCTGCTGCGGTAGCCATTAAGTTTGGCCCTAAAGCACCTAGTGCTCTAGAATCTAACCCAGTTCCAGCCATTGCAGCAGCAGCAGCATTTTCAAACAAAGGTGGCAGACTCCCATTCCCAAGAGGGCTTCCTATCATGGACGGCGATGAAGGATTCACAGGATACCCACTTAAGCCATAGGTAGCATATGGGGAATTCATGTTGTCTGCATTCTGGTGGTTAGAAGGAGAACCTCCTCGACCATTCAGAGTCAGCATCGAGGGTACTTTAAGGTTTGTGCTGGCAGGTGACTTATTTAAATATGATTGTTGCTTGACATGGTTTTGATCACCTTGCAAATTGAACAGGTGATGGCGATCATCAATTTCATGCTGTGTTCGTGACCGTGAGTGGTTCTCTTCATCAACTAGACCATTTGTTGACATCTTCAACCCAGACAAAGCAGCTATGAGCTCAGAATCATTCAAGCTTGTTGAGATACCGTTATATGAGTGTGAACCACTCACATCTCTTTTATCCATGGAATTGGTCCTACCTCCTCCAATAGGTGGAATGCGAGGACTAGGAGCTCTCGCTACAAGCTGAGGGTCAGGTGTAGTGCTTCGTGACAAGGAGGCACCTAATGCAGAAGCATAGGTATGAGAAGCTGATGCACCAACATTTTGAACTCCAGAAATGCCCTGTTTGTTTGAACTGGAGCATAGAGCATCAATAGATGCCAAATCACCACGCAGCTGACTAAACTGAGCTTCAGAAGTTTCTACATTGTCATCAAATGCATTGCGGCTAGTGGGGCGTGAAGGGTGCCTTGAGATGGGGTTTGCATGACCCATATCATCCTATATTGCAAAACTAAACCATTAATCTATCATCAAGAAAGAAAGTGAAAGACAGAAATTCAGTGAAATTTTGGGCAGATACAATCAATCAAGAACAACAGGAACGGAAAAGGGAAAGTTCTTTCAAATACAAACTAGTTTTTATAACATAAGTTAATCACTACAACCATCATCTGCAAATTACATCAATTATGTGTTCAAATAAAAAAAAAATAGGAAAGAATCTGTTGGTAGACTGTAGATATTTCACAACAATGAAGTCTTCTGTTTCATTAGGCTTGCCATAGCAATCAAGTATGCTTTAACATACAATGAAAAGTTTTTGCATGTAGACATTTATGCATGATTCAGTCAACATCCATAGGAACAGCAAAAGAGAATAACGTCCCCGTCGCGTATAGTTACACACCTTTTCAGCACTACAAGCGATCAGAGAAAGCAAACAATTAGAAATCTAAAACATGTAAAATAACAGGTCCTCATTCTCAGATCAACATCAAACTAGAATACCCTAACTTTTTCTTTCTGGAAATAGAAAAGTTGTCATAGGGTGAGACCTCTGTCTCTCTCCAGTGTCACTACTCACTCCTCGACACATCAGAGTAATGCCATTGAAAAATAATAGCAATAACAACATAACTTGTTCTTCCTTTCCAGAGATAATGACAGGCACGTCTTTTTAAGCACAATAAATAGTTGGCAAGCAAACAAAGCAAGAGGAGCCAAACTGGGAAGAGCCATAGCTGCCAATGAGGAGAATACTAAGAGGCATTAAATAACAGAAAATTAGATGTATTAACTCTCATTAAAAATATGAGAGTTGGCTGAAGTGGTGAAAGAGGATAAAGTATCAAAAAATTGCGATACCTCATCAAAAAATTGAATTTAACAAAACAGAATGGAGAATAAAGATCCCTGTAGCTGACTCTGCCTAGCTTGGGAATAAGATTTAACAGAGTGTAGTTCTTCTAGTCTTGCAGTAAATTATCACAAAGGAAAAAACAAATAACTGGAAATGAAAATTATGAAGAACGATGGGTATCAGTGAGTCTCGATATAGCATACAAAGACGTCTAAACACATACAAAGTTTTACTATATAATTAATTCAGCTAATTATCAAAACAAAGTAGAGTTTTCATGCCATGCAATAGCGAACAAGAATTTTGTATAGCTATACCGAGTCAACTTTAGGCAACATAAATCCACATAAAAAGAATGATGGTATCAACAAATATTACACTCAATACCACAGAATATCTTTATCAGATAACGAAAAATACAGTACCAACAATCAATCTTCCTAATACCAACACAAACCCAGACAATAAACAAAAAAATTGTAGCTTTACCTGAATGATCTCCGCGATACTCTTTTGCCTACTCCCTAACCCCAAACCTGGCAATCCAATAAGCCCATTTCCTCCCCACTCCACTCCATTTCCATTCCCATTCTCCTCCTGCCCTCCTCCGAACCCTGGCTGCACTGCAAAAAGTGACCTTTGCCCTTCATTATCACCACCTCTACTTCCCTTCCTTCTATCCCCAACCACGGAATTAGAACCACCACTACTACCATGTAATCTCTGTGCAAATCTCCAATCCTCCTTTGACAATAATGGAGGGGGCAATCTTGGATTCAAGTTCACATTAGAATAATAATAATTAACATAAGCTGGATCAGACCTAAAGTCCTCTTCGCTCAAAAACTCACCTTTATTGCTCTTTTTGATACCAGGAATCCCAGTACCATCAAACAAGCCTCCAATAGAGCTTAAAGATCCTTCTACAGTAGGCGGTGCTGACCCACTTCGATAAATATTGAGTTCTTTCTCTCTTTCACTTGCTGCCTCTTGTTGTAGCCTTTGCTCTCTAATTAGCTTGTTCAACTCCTCGTTTTTGAGCATTGATCGCTTTGAGATGTCAGGCAAAACCTTTGAATATATGTCTGTGATCATTAGATATAAGTGTAAAGATTAAAACTTCGAGCTAAATTTTAGTTAAAAAGTGATAAAACAAAACGGGGTTTTGTTTATTAGATTCAAATAAGTAGGTATGTTGATCAAAACCAAGAACCCATGTAACCCAGAAGTTAAAACTTCAGAAAGAAAATGAAAGCAGAATCTTTGATTTCGTGTTAAACAGTGGATTTGTGGCAAAGATTGGGACTCGATTATAAACACGGAGATCAGGGTGGTAGTTAAAAGTGTTGCAGGTGATCAATGAAGATGGTGGCTTCAGCCATGTTTTTCTGAGAGAAGGTAGAGAGAGGGGGGGGGAGCAGAGTGAAGTGAGGAAAGAGGAGAGTGATAAGCACTAACGGTGGACAGATCTGAGCCGTTGGATTTGTCAATTGAAGGCAGGGATTGATTGTACCCGGATTTGTTCTTACAATAAGGGTCTTTAGGGTTTTATTTCTTATGATTTAATGCCCAATTACTGATTTTTCTTTCTTTTTTTTTTTTGTTTTTTTTTTCCTTACCGGTATCTTTGGTTTGTTTGGTAATAACAACAATAAAGCCACGTTTGTTTCTCATCTTGAACAGTGGCAAGACAGTGGTATTAGGCTCCTAGCTTCCTCTGTTTTTTTTTTCTTGCTTTTCTTAGGGTATAATTGCGAAAAGGCTCCTGGCTCCTGTCACTCTCGGGATCTCTCTCTAGCTATTGGTTAAAATATGTTGCGTTGCGTTGCCAAAATTGAAACTTTTTTTCTTATATCTTATTTTAGAATTTGTTTATTATTATGATAGTTATTATTTTTTAAAATATTTTTATTTAAAAATATATATTAAAATAATATTTTTTTAATTTTTAAAAATTTATTTTTAATGTCAGTATATTAAAATAATTTTAAAATAATAATAATGTTTTTTTCAAAAATATTTCTAAATAAGCAAACGAGTGTTGTAATCCATAAATACAATTCTAAGCACAGGGCATTTATTTAAAGAGAAAAAAAAACAGGGAGAGGAAAAGGAGCTAACTTTTACGACAATTATAGAAATAAAATTCGTTTTTATCCACTATCAATCATGTGTCAGAGATAATGTACCAACATATTGTCCTATTTTAATGATTTAGTTCGGTGCTAGGTAATTGATTAGTGCTTCCTTTCAGATTGGACAAAATATATTTTTAAAAAATATATATATGTAAATGTTTCTAATATAATTTTTATTTACACATCAAATTTTAATTAAGAACTCAAAATGTGATGTATATAAATTAAATTTTTTTAAAAATATCAGGATGATAATATTTTAAATTAATTAGAGTCAATCTAAACTAATTTATTAAATTCACAACTCAAATCATGACCCCATCAAACCTAATAAAATATTTTTGAAATAGTTTTTATTTAGTTATATAATAATAAAGCTATTTGTCATTACCAAAGCAACAAGATAAGATTTTTAAAGATAGATGGGTTTGGAAAAAAATTTGTTAATATAATAAAAAGATTTTATACTCTTATTCAAAAACAATACAATGTATAAATAGAGTGGTATTTAATGAGATAATATCTAAAATATATTTTTATTTAATTTGAAAATTCAATGAATTAATGTATCTATAACAATTTAAATTAAGGAAAAAAATCAAAAACAGACACCTATCTGTTTTGCTGATGTGGTCGTCGATCCCAAAATATAGAGTAGTGAGTAGTCGACCCCCACACGCCCAACCTAACCCCAAGGACACAAAAGTAATTCACTGTAATAAAAACAAATGGCATTCGTTGTAATTGTTTAAGCCCTCGAGCCTTGATATCATAGCCGTACCCTCCCCCGGTGTATTTTCATCTAGAAAGCTCGACGTCTCTGTGAAAAATTCACTCTGTCTTCGCTCTCTCAAATTTTATCTGCATGTTTTTTTTCGTGTTGAAATTCCAGTTAAGTATGTTTTAAAAATATGACTGGTTTAGAAAAATATTAAATTAATAATTTTTAAAAGTTTTTTTATTATTTTAATGTAGTAATATTAAAAAATTTATATATTATAGTATATTTAAAAAACATTACTTAAAAAAACTTTTCATATCAAATATATTATTATATTCAAGTAGTGGTGCGTGGCTCGGGACATCCCCCACCAATTAAACATCTAATAAAAAAAAAATAGTCCAAGAAATAATAAAAACACAGTAAAAAAAAAAAGTCAAGTAGTAAAAAAACACCTGGGATGCTAGTAAAGATGACACGTGACAGATTTGAAATCTTCTGATGTGATCGAATTTGTAGACAAGAGCGACTAAATTCGGATAATAATCTAACATTATTAGACGGGGACCTAACGTAGATATATTGTATGGATAATTCAGCACATATTTTTATGGATTAGTGGTATAAATCAAGTTTAAAAAAGATTTTGGTCACATCAAATTAGATTAATTAGTATCTTAAACTTGAGATATCGAAAAATCTGGTTTAAATTTCTCTAGATAATTTCAAAGGTAATTCTCTTATTAAAAAACGATGGCGTTCCTTTTGAATCGTTGGATATTCCAAAACTAGTTTTCAGGCTCAGGTGTCCTTGATTGAGTCCCTTTTTTTCTATTTTTATTCGGATTTCTTGTTTTTAATAATGAATTTATTTTGTTTCCCTCGATGCTTTTGGAGTTCAGGTTGTTTGTTAAGAAAGGTCAGTTTTTTTAATCTATTTAAAGATTTTATAAGCTTTTTAAAGAGATAATTAATATATTTTTTATTTAAAAAAAAATAAAATTATAAACTCAGAATTCACATATATAACGTTCTTCGCATTAAACTTTATGTGGTTTTTCTTGTAGCTTTTGTTGTTATTTTCGTCTTATCCTACTAAGCTTCCTCATGCATAATTAATGTCTCCAAGCTTGAATAAATTATAAG
>Ga0325401_1000387_pt1 | contig 30818 bp, 25 predicted proteins | sample PopdelMetagenome_FD_205666 | JGI IMG/M metagenome (GOLD analysis project Ga0325401, IMG submission 205666) | Populus deltoides microbial communities from Bellville, Georgia, United States - Xylem-PdKOR-R2 | ecosystem: Host-associated > Plants > Phyllosphere > Stem > Wood/Secondary xylem | place...
TACCTTCTGCTATGCTAAACCAAATAAAACGGGTTTGACCTTGATACCACCAAGCCGTAAAAGGCACGGAATAGTTGAAGCAATAAATAACAAACGGGCTTAGTTTTCCTAAGCCCGTTTGTTATTTATTAGGGGTAAGGCGCACGATAGCAGCACAAGTAACTGTTGTGCTGGTTCGCTGTTGTTGAGGATGTAATTGCTACCTTCCTTCATGTTTCTGCGCCTGTTGTTCTTGTTATTGGTGCTGCCAGTTACTCCCGCGGCTGCTTATTCTGTGCTCACCCACCAGGCCGTCATCGATTCTACTTGGGAGAAGTGCTTGGTTCCGCTACTGCACCAACACTACCCTGGGGCCACGCCTGAGCAGATGGACGAGGCCAAGAGCTACGCCTACGGGGGCGCCATTATTCAGGATATGGGCTACTACCCGCTGGGCGCGGAGTTCTTCACCGACCTGACGCATTACGCCCGCTCGGGTGACTTCGTGCGTAACCTGCTTGCCGCAGCCCACAACCGTAACGAATACGCATTTGCCCTCGGTGCACTGTCGCACTACGTCGCCGACAACATTGGGCACCCCGAGGGTACCAACCGTATCATGCCCACCATATACCCGCAGCTCCGGGCCAAGTACGGCGACAACATTGCCTACGAGAAGGCCCCGCACCGCCACACCGAGCTAGAGTTTTCGTTTGATGTGGTGCAGGTAGCCGCTGGGCGCTACCGCACGCAACAGTACCATAAATTCATTGGGTTTCGGGTGAGCAAGCCAGTGCTAGAGCGTGCTTTTCAGCAAACGTATGGCTTAGAACTAAGCCAGGTGCTGTTTAATATCGATGTGGGGGTAGCCTCGTTTCGATTTGCCGTCAACCAACTGCTGCCAGCCGCGGCGAGAGCCGCGTGGCACAGTCAGCGCGAGAAGATCCGGCAGGTGAGCCCGCGGGCCCGGCGACGTGAGTACATGTACAAAACCAACCGGCGTCAGTTTAAGCGCGAATTAGGCACCGAGTACGAGAAGCCTGGCTTTGGGGCCCGGCTAATGGCGAAAGTCATCAACATCTTGCCCAAGATAGGGCCGCTAAAAACGTATGCCTTTAAGCTACCTAGCCCCGAAGGCGAAGCTGTATTCCGCAAAAGTTACCGGTCGGTGCTGAGTGGCTACGCCGCGCTTATCCGCCAGCAGCCCACCGATACCATGGCCACAATACCTAGCATTCCCAACACCAGCCTCGACACTGGGCAACCCACCCAACCTTCTACCTACGGCCTAGCCGACGAAACCTACGCGGAGTGGTTGCGCGAGCTACACCAACGTAAGTTCGAGGGAATACCCGCGGCAGTCCGCCAACACTTGCTGAGTTATTATAAAAACGGCGTACCCACGCACACACCAGAAGAAGAGGACGAAGACGACCGGTATGAAACCCAGAAGGAACACCGTGAAACGCAAGAGGCATTGCAAGCCTTGCAAGTAGCAGGCAAATAACCTCTTTCTCTATTTTTAGCTTTGTAGAAAGCACTGTTGGTAAAAGCTAGGTTTTGAAAGTGCTTTCAACCTAACTGGTGGCTCACTGCACGACCACTACGTTTCGCATTCAGACGATAACCCACCCACTTCCCTATGAAACAAGCCCTCGAAGAAGCCGTCGCAACAGGCGCTGCCCCAGCCCCCGAAGATCCGCACGGTATTCAAACTGTTTTGCAAGAGCTCGGCATTCGCCCCGACAACCCAGCCTATAGCACCGGGCTAGCTTGGGGCGGCGACACTAACGAGAAAACGCGCACCATCCATTCACCCGCCGACGGCAAGGCCATTGCGCAGGTGCGCTTCGCTACTGCCGCCGATTATGACACCGTGGTGAGCACGGCGCAAGCAGCTTTCCAGACGTGGCGGCTAGTGCCTGCCCCGAAGCGCGGCGACATTGTACGACAGATCGGCAATAAGCTGCGCCAATACAAGGAACCACTCGGCAAGCTGGTGAGCTACGAAATGGGCAAAATCATGCAGGAGGGGCTAGGCGAGGTGCAGGAAATGATTGATATCTGCGATTTTGCTGTGGGCCTTTCGCGCCAGTTGCACGGCTTCACGATGCACTCGGAGCGGCCCGCCCACCGCATGTACGACCAGTACCACCCGCTGGGAGTAGTAGGCATCATTTCGGCCTTCAACTTCCCGGTGGCGGTATGGAGCTGGAACGCCATGCTGGCCGCCGTGTGCGGCGACGTAAGCATCTGGAAGCCATCGGAGAAAACGCCGCTTGTGGCTGTGGCCGTGCAACAGATCATCAAAGACGTGCTGCAAGAAAACGAGCTGCCAGAAGGTATCTTCAACCTCATCGTGGGAGATGCCGAAATTGGGCAATTGATGGCCGCCGATCCGCGGGTACCGTTAGTCTCGGCCACGGGCAGCACGCGTATGGGTAAGCAAGTGGGGCAAGTAGTAGGAGCACGCCTAGGTCGGGCATTGTTGGAGCTAGGTGGCAACAACGCCATTATTCTCACCGAGCACGCCGACCTCGATATGGCCATGCGTGCCGTAGTATTTGGGGCGGTAGGCACGGCCGGGCAGCGCTGCACCACCACACGCCGCCTGATCATTCACGAGTCGATATTCGAAGAAGTAAAGCAACGCCTACTCAGCATCTATCCTAAGCTGCCTATTGGCCACCCGCTGCAAGATGGCACGCTCGTAGGCCCGCTCATCGATCAGCAGGCGGTAGACGGTTTCACGAAAGCGCTGGCGCAAGTGCAGCAAGAAGGCGGGGCCTTGCTCGTCGGCGGCGAGGTACTCACCGGCGACGTATATGCCACGGGAACCTACGTGACGCCTGCCTTAGTAGAAGCCGAAAACCACTACCATACGGTGCAGGAAGAAACCTTTGCGCCCATCTTGTACCTAATTAAATACAGCGGCGACGTAGAGGAGGCCATTGCCCTGCAAAACGGGGTACGCCAAGGTTTATCTTCCTCTATCTTCACCCTGAACATGCGGGAAGCAGAGGCCTTCTTAGCAGCAACAGGCTCCGACTGCGGCATTGCCAACGTGAATATTGGCACAAGCGGGGCCGAAATTGGTGGGGCTTTTGGGGGTGAAAAAGAGACTGGTGGGGGGCGGGAGTCGGGCTCCGATGCCTGGAAAGCGTACATGCGCCGCCAGACGAACACCATCAACTACTCGCGGGAGCTACCGCTGGCGCAAGGGATTAAGTTTGACATCTGACGCGTAGCCTAGCTTTCTAGCCACCAAGCCCAACTATTTAGGTTGGGCTTGGTTGTTTGTAGGCGGTACGCAGTAGCGTTAAAGGCCGGAGAACTATGGTTACGCTTGCTTTGCAGAAGACACACAAGCTTAATAAGAACCTGGTGCAACCCTAGGGCAAGCGCACTGTCTTTGACATGCTTACGGATCAGGACTAGCAGCTTAGCTCGGAAAGTCAGATATTTACTCTGTCTGCTCTCGACTAACCGCAACTAAGAAGGACATATGGAGGCTTTTGCGTACACTGACATCAATGCCCCGCTTGTGGAGCGCTGCCGCCTCGGCGACCGTCGCGCCCAGGCCGAAATCTACAAGCGCTACGCCAAAGCCATGTTTAATGCCTCGCTGCGCATCACTGGCGACTACGCTGAGGCTGAAGACGTGCTACAGGAATCTTTCTTGAGCGCATTTCGTGAACTGCACGGATATAAAGGCGATTCGTCGTTTGGAAGCTGGCTTAAGCGCATTGTCATCAATAAGAGCATCAACTGCTTGCGCAATCGGCGCTTGCAACTCGTACCCCTGGCCGAACAGCACGACGGCGCCGGACCCGATGAGGCCGACGACCTAGGTCTGGAAGGCGATGCGCTGACGTGGCGCGCCGACGTGCTGCGCCGTTGCGTGCAAGAGCTGCCCGATGGCTACCGCGTGGTTTTGTCACTGTATTTGCTAGAGGGCTACGACCACGCTGAAATAGCTAGCATCCTGAATATCACCGAGTCAACTTCAAAATCACAATATAGTCGGGCCCGCAAGAAACTGTTGGAGCTAGCCCGCCAACGCGGATTGTAGCACCAAACACAATCAACAATTTACGGTGGCCGCTACTCGCCCACCCAGCAAATATGACGAGCAGCGGCCAGCCACGGGGAGAAACGTGCGTATAACCACCTGTATGAACGAGAATAAGAACGAACTAGAGGCTTTCGTTGAGCGTAATCGAGCTGATTTCGATGCGTTTGAGCCTCGTGCTGACCTCTGGGATGCGATTGAAAGCGACCTAGCCTCGTCTGGCGTCGAGAGTGAGGAAGAAGCACCGTTGCGCGTTATCAAGCTAGCTCCTGCCGAGCCGAGCCAGCCTGCCAAAAAGTTTCGCCGCTACTACCAGTTAGCCGCCGTGTTGGCGCTGACGCTGTTGGCGGGTGGAGGTTACGTTTGGAAACAGACCCATGCTCTATCGGGGTTCGCCTGGAACACTGGCAAGGTGACACCGTTGGTGACCCAGCCAGCGAATAGCACCTCGGTAAATGAATTCACTAGTCTACCCGCCACCTTATCGGCTACTAATGCACCCGCCCAGCGACTTTCGCAGGCAGTAGCGCGCATGGAAGGCTACTATGCTACCCAGATTGCGGAACGCGAAACGGAGCTAGCCCAGTTGGACAGCGAAATCCGGAATGCGCCCGCTGGTTGGCAGCACGAGCTAACGAGCCTCGACTCGACATACCGGCAGCTGCGCATGGAGCTTTACCGCAACCCGGAGCCCGATATCGTGCTGGAAGCCATGAATCGTAACTTACAGATTCGTCTGGATATCCTAAACCAGCAACTACGGACGCGGGAGCAAATTCAATCGTACCACGTCGCGTCGCCTATGCTAGCCGCCGATAGTCACCGCATGCCATGATAGTACGTCAACTCCTTATGGCTAGCCGCGCGCGGCTCTGGCCAACGGCTCTGCTCCTGACGGCGGCGGTTGCGCTGCAACGCCAGTCGGCAACAGCCGCTCCACTCCGCCCGGCGTACCTTGCAATTAGCGCAGCAGTGCAGCAAGGTCAACAAGGCCAGCAAGGTAACCAGACGGAAACCTCGCAAAAAAACCAGCAAGGCAGCACCACGGAAGAGCAGGGCAACCAAGGAGAGCAACAAGGGGAACAAGGCGATTCAGCTCCCCTAACGAGCGAGAAGAGCCGTAAGCTGAGCCGGACCTTTGCGGTGAGCGCCAATCAGCCCTACCTACTGGAAACTCGCTATGGCCGCGTGCAAATCAACATCTGGGACCGGAATGAAATCCGGACGGACGCGGAGATTATCACGCACGCCGACACCGATCAGAAGGCCCAGCAGTTGCAAGACATGATCGACGTGCAGATGGTGCGCAAAGATCCGGCGACGGGTGGCATTACGGTGCACTCAAAATTCGGGGCTATGCCGCACGAGTGCTGGAGCCGCCGCCGATTGTACGAAGTAAATTACACCGTATGGCTGCCCAAAAATACGCCGTTGAAGGTTTCGAACACCTTTGGCGAAATTAGCATTGGCGGCGACCTTACAAACCAAGCCGAGCTTATCGTGGAGTACGGTTCGCTCCGTACGGGGCGCCTCGAAGGACCACAAAGCTTAGTGCGCATCAGCAACGGGCAAGCCTCTATTCCGTTTGCGCGCCGCACGAGCGTCGAGGCCTGCTACTCTAAGTTGCGCTTAACGGAAGCAGTAACGGTTGACCTGCGCAACAATTACTCCGACATCGATATGGGTACGGTGCAGGACTTAACGGTGCACAGCAAGTACGGCGACGTGGCTCTCGGCACGGTGCGTAACTTGCGCGGCACCTCAGGCTTCTCCACCTTCAGCATCGACAAGATCAGCGACCGGCTTGATATGAAGGTGCAGTACTGCCCTTCGTTTGAGGTGCGCAACACCGGCAAAAACTTTCGGCAAATCAACCTCGATGGGGGCTACAGCACCATCATGCTCAACTTCCCCGACGGCGCTGGTTTCAACTTTGATGTGAATACCGACCACGGCAAGCTGCTGGTAGATAAGAAACTGATTCAGGTGCAATCGGAGGAGAGCAGCGCCTCATCGAGCGACATGCAAGGGCGTTTCGGCGGGGTAGTGGCCAAGAATGCTGGCAACGTGAACATCCGAGTTCGTTACGGCAACGTGCGTTTCAATCGCTAAAGAGCCCCAGAGATATAGCGTGCCGGTTAGATGGTCAACAAAACCACCTAGCCGGCACGCTTCGTTTTGCAGGGCTGCTTATTTTTAGGCTGATCTTTTTGTTGTTCGTGTGATTCGTTCCTTTCTGTTGTGCGTGTTGGTGCTAGGTTGCCTAGGTGTTCCCGCCGCTTATGCTCAAACTATGCCCGTATCCGCTGCTGCGCCTGTTGCTCTTTCTTCGCCAATGCGTACTTATGCCCTGCGCCTGCGGCCGGGCGACGACTTGCGTCAGCAGCTTACCGCCTTCACGCAGCAACACCGCATCACGGCCGGTGCCATTGTTACCTGCGTGGGAAGCCTTACCACGGCCACGTTGAGGCTAGCCAACCAGGAAGAGCCTACGGTGTACCACGGTCATTTTGAAATAGTATCGCTAGTAGGCACACTGTCGACTCACGGCAGCCACTTGCACCTGTCCATTGCTGATTCGACGGGACGTACCCTAGGTGGTCACTTACTCGACGGCAACCGCATCTATACCACTGCCGAGCTGGTTATTGGGGTGCTGGAGGAGCTTGAGTTTCGCCGCGAAACTGACCCCGTGTCGACTTACCAGGAGCTCAGCATCTACCCGGCCCCAAAAGCTAGGCCAGCGAAGAACGCCCCGAAAAAACCGTAACTTCAACGGGCTTCTTCATTCTCGCTTCCTTGCATGCTGCCTCCCGACGCTGCCCACAACCTAGCCGCCGATACGCCGCAAATGGCTGCGTTTCGCCGCAGTATTCTTCATCCGCTAAAGCTGCGGTTATTCATGCTGCGCCGGCTGCCCATGGCCTACTTAGCGGGCTTGCGCGTGCAACACCTTAGCTTAACGGAAGCTACCGTGACGGTGCCTTTTAAATACCTGACTCAGAATCCCTTCCGCAGTATTTATTTCGCCTGCTTGGCCATGGCCGCCGAGCTAGCTAGCGGTGTGCAAGCCCTAATGCACGTGAGTAGCGGCCCGGCTATGTCGATGTTGGTAACGGGCTTGGAGGCGCAATTCAAAAAGAAAGCAACGGGCCTGATTACGTTTACCTGCGCTGACGGCGCCAGCATCGGACAGGCGGTAGCTGAGAGTCGCGCCACCGGTGAAGGGCGCACCGTGGTAGCCACCAGCACCGGCCGCGACGAAGCCGGCGACGTGGTGGCTGTATTTCAGATCACGTGGTCGTTTCGAGTCAAAAAAAGCTAAAGATCTGCTAGCTAAGATTGATAGAACAAAAAAGGACAACCACTAGGGTTGTCCTTTTCTGTTATGGAGTAGGTGCGGATTACTTCATGAAGTTGGAAGCAATAGCGAGTACGGTAGCCATATCGAGCGGTTCGTCGAAGGCTTCCGAGGCTTGCGTAGCCGTGGCAAATGCACTTACCAACTCTACGCCACCTTGCACGGTGTTGGCTTCGCTGGGGTACATGGCCGCTGGGTTACCAGCACCGTAGATCGGGCCTGTGATGGTAGGAGCAGGGCCGCCACCGTCGTTGCCCGAAATCCAGCTCTTAGGAGCCGATTGGGGCGAGCCAGCTACAGCTTGCGGGCCGCCGCGGCGCATGGTGCGCAAGTGCGAGGCGTGGCGAGCTTCTACCGAGTGAATGTTGAGGGCCGCTTCTAGCACCGTGTTGTTGCTGATGAGCAGGGGAGCACCACCTTTGTAAGCGCGTACCCCCGTGTCCTCGAAGCTCTGCGCTAGGGCTAGGAAGGTAGCACGGTTGGTGAACACATCGGGTAGCAGGGCAGCGCGTGTGCCGCCTTTCGAACCGGTGTAGTCGAAGTTGTTGGCCGTGAGGGGGGCAATGGCATCATTGCCAAGCACCGTCCGCAAGAACTTAACGTGGTTGTACTCGTCAACGGTGATGGTGATGATCTGCTCACGCTCTGCGCCCGATAGTAGGCCTGCGCGGTTTACGCCTTCGTTGTAGAAAATGGCTTCTAGGTACTCCAACTTCAAGGCGAAGTTGAGTACATCTTTAATCTGCTGGCTCAGGCCCGACGACTGACCGTAGGCTTTTTGGAACATGGAGCCCATAGCCAGGGGTACCGCAGCCGTAGCTAGCTTCTTGCCAAAGCCGGCGAAGTGCTTGAACATGGCGCGGCGCTGATCGAGACGCTCGTAAACCTCGGGGTCTACTTTCTCGATTTCAGCGATGATGTTGAGAATATTCATGGGTATGTGTTTTTACAATAGGAGATGGGGGAAACGCAACTCAACGCTACTCAGTGGGCAGGCTGCTGACGTTCAGCTTCGAGCCTTTCTTCAGATAGTTGTTGGCAACGGCTACTACCTGGGTGGGGGTCTTCGAAATTTCGAGGCCAGTGTTGAAGTCAACGACATCAGGACCAACGAAAGAGCCGTTGCTGAGCAAGTCACGAATAAGGGCCGCGTGGCGAGCTTCTACTGATACTACCTTGCCGGCGATGGCGAGGTAAGCTGGATTCGAGATGAGCTTGCCTGCTCCATTGTAAGCGGCTACCCCTAGGTCTTCAAACGCTTTGGCAGCGCCGAGCACGCTAGCACGGCTGTTGAAGTCGATGGTAGAGAAATCGGGCATCAGGTCGCGGATGGGGGTGCCACCGTTGGCTTTGATGGCCGTCTTGAAGAAGTCGCGGTGAATACGCTCGTGCGCTTCTAGGTCTTGCATTACTTGCCGCTCGGCGGCCGAAGCACTGGAGTAGTATGAGCTCGTGAGTACCTTGGCGTAGAAAGCAGCTTCGAGTTGCTCTAGCGCGTAAGCGTAGTTGAGCACTCCAAAATCGCCGCTGCCTACGTTTACTTCCAGCACGCTGGCCGGTACGTTCGGGTTGTTATAAATCTCCTCCAGAATGTCGTCGCAGCCCGTAAGCGCAAGACCTCCTACAACTGCGCTCACCCCGGCGGTGTAACGCAAAAAAGTACGCCGCTGTAGGGACGTACCCGAACCCGTTTCTGAGTCCGCAACAACAGGTTTTTTGGACAGAAGTTTAGACATATTTTTTTGAACTTAAACGTGAAAGAATACTTGGTCACAACGATACGGAATAAGTCCAGGGTCAGATTGCATTGACGAAAAAATACGTATAAATACTTATTTAAAACGTTTGCGGAATAGGATATATTGATGTGAATAGGATTAAAATAGTATAGAATTTAGGTTTTTCCTTATTATTAAGTTTTGGGTAATATTTTAATAACTACTGATCAGGCTACATAATAATGGTAGCTCGACAGTAGAACAGCTAAGTAGAAGTTGGTATCACGAAGCTTATTTACCCCTAGGAAATCGCGACAAGAAAAGCCAAAACGTGACAAAAAGAACCGCCCCAACTCAGCACCTGAATGAACAGGTAGCTAGGTTGGAGCGGTAAGCAAAACGACGCCAGCGAGAAGTATTTTGACTGGTGGGTCCGAGCTGAAAAGCTGCTTCTTTTGGAGCGACGGAGAAAGAAGTTAGGTACCTATTCCAGCACCGACTCGGGCTCTTCCTTGGTGATTACATCGACCAAGCCATCCTCACTGACCACGATGGCCATGCAGGGGTAAGGCGAGCTTTCGACGTAGCGGATAGCCGAGTTGTAGCGGGCTCCGCGGGTGCTGCTGCCGCGGCCGCGCGTAGAGGCTTTGCCATCCAGGATAACGCCAATGGAATAGCAGTACGCCTCCGGGTCAATGAGTACGGCCCCATCGATGGCCGTGACTAAGCGTGTGATAAGCGGCGTAAGCGGCACGGGCTCAATGAGGGTACACTGCAACTTTAGGCGGTCGGCTTCGGCCAAGGCTTCCGTCGTGACGACCATGAGCGTGCCCCGCTTTTGGCGGCTAGCCTCTGCCACCACTTCCCATAGGCGTTCGACCTTTACATGATCGGTGAGGCTGAAGGTGCGTTTTAGGGCTTTGCGGAAACGGGTGCGGCTCAAGCGGGTGCGCGGCAAGCTAGGTTGGCCATAGCTAGCGCGCATCAGCACCTTGCTGTCGTGCTGCAATTCCCAGGCGTAGTGGTTGAGGAAATTAACCACAAACAAATCCTCGCGGGTATCGTCGTAGGTGCCGACGAGCCGGCCCAAGGCATATACGTTTTCCCCGTCGGCTAGTAGGCTCACGTCGGGCGTGGTCATTTCGAGCAACTTCCGCACGGCCCGGTAGTCGGTAAGCGGAGTGGGGCACGTAAGGGCAAATACTTCCTCTAGGTTGGGGTGGCGACGCTGCGCGAGCAGCAGCTTCCCAATGCCCTCGGCTCCCTCGTAGCGCAAAGATGAAATCGTGTTGCAGGTATCAAACAGGCGAGCAGCATTCGGATTCACGTTTAATGCCTGGGCGGCCGTATCCATCAGAATGCGGCCCGCTGCCCGCAGCAGTTCGTCGTTTTCGCGGGGGCGCTCCATCATGCTGGCGCCGGGTTCCAGTTCCGACAATGCCTTCCCGCACTCTTCGCTGAAGCGCAGCAGCGCCGACATTAGCAGCGATGTAGCTAGGGGGCGCCCGTTGAGGTAATAGCGGTTGGGTTGCAGCGACGGATACGTGCGCAAAGCCCGCCGATTCACCTGTAGAATCGTTACCACGTAGAAGTCGCCAATCTCGACGGGCCAGCCCGCAAACGACTGCCGCTTGCCCGTGGGGGTATCGAGGTCGTCGAGAATCTCTTGCACAGCCATGCGCAAGCTGCGGCCGTGCCGGCGCCGACGCAGAATGTTCTCGCTTAGCGCTTCTTGGTCGGAGTTGCCCCACAAGGTTACTTGCTGCAAGCTGTTGCTGCGCGCTGTTACGGCGCTGAAGCTGGCAAAGTCGAAGCCACAATCAACGGGCTCCAGGCACACGGGCAGCACAGATTTCTCTTCCTGTTCGACAGGAATACCGATTAGAATAACCGACGGGTCGACTTCATCATCAAGTACACCAAAGAGGTCTTGCGCCAGAATTTGCGCGGCCTGTCGGAAGCGGGCTTGGTTGGGCCAGATGGGGTGGTCGGTCATGGGCGCCGGGAGCTGAGGGGCTACCGGCGGTGCAGCAAGAAGCGGAAGGGGCGTAAGCATGGAGCAGGCAAGCTAGCTAGGATATCGTATAAAACCCACCGCCACTTGTGGCCGGCGGCCCCGTCCGCACGCAAAAATACGCCGATAGCACGACAGCCGTACTGCCTAAGAAGCTGGTGCTCAAGGACATTGGTAACGACCAAGAGCTGCACCAAGCGGCCGGGTACACTATAACAGACGAAAGACGGTCGCGGTTACTTTACCCTACAGCTGAAAAACAATGGGCAGCACCATCTTCTGCCGCATGGCCTGGCCCTTGTAGCGAGCGGGATTCCACTTAGGAGCCGCTTTCAGCAGGCGCAGGGCTTCTTCATCGCAGCCAGAACCTAGGCGTTTTACCAGTTTGGCTTCGGTAAGAGAGCCGTCTTTCTGCACCACGAACTCCACCATAACCCGCCCTTCGACTTTGCGCTGGCGGGCCAAGGCTGGATAGCGCAGGTTTTCCTGCACCCACGCGAAAAAGGCATCGGTGCCACCAACGGGCCGGGCCGGCTCATCGGGCGTGACAACGTGCGTATGTGACTCGTCGGCCCCTAGGTTGGCCGGCGCACTGGCGCTAGTCGAGCTAGCATCTTCCGGAATTTTGAAAGCAACTGGGATGGTAATACGCTGGCGCACCTTTTCACCCTGGTTTTCGGCGGGCGTCCACTTGGGGCCACCTTTGATCAGACGGATAGCTTCGGCATCGAGGGCGGGCGCGACGGGCTGCGGCACCGTTACGTTGGAAACCACGCCGGTTTTCTCCACCACAAACGTCACCTTCACGGTGCCTTGCAGGCCTTGTTGCAGCGCCGTTGTAGGATACTGCTGGTTATCGGCGAGGTACTGCCCGTACGCCTCCACACCGCCAACCGGTTCGGCGGGCTTCTGAGCAGTATCGTAGATTTCGCTGCCTTTGGGTTCTTTCGGGTATTTCAGCTTTTGTTGGGCGTGGGTGGTCAGGGTAACCGTGACTAGCGAGGCGGCAAGAAACAAACGAGAAAAGGAAGCCATGTGCGTGGGAATAGGAGGGAAGCTTATTACTCTGAGCGTTCTACTGGAAGTGCAGCCACTCAGAAGGACAACAACGATTTTGCTTATCAAAATTCAGGCGAGTGTTCAACACCGGTAGCCATGAAGCTGATTCACGGGCCAAGAACACTGCGACCAGGCTAGCTTTGGTCACCTGCAACGCGGATCTGATTTTGCAACATTGAGGCGTTTAGCTAAACCTTGCTACCTTTGTGGTTCATGTATTCTTCATGAGAGACACCTTGGGAACAAGTATTGGGAAAAAGCTAGGTATCTGGTGGCTGTTGCTGCTGGTGCTGCGCGTGTCCCTGCCCGAGGCTGCCGTATTGCAGGCCCACTTCCACCGGCACACCGAGTTGGAGCCCGCTACTAAAGCGAACGGGCTAAAAGCGGGTAAGCACTTGCTGACGGCGAAGCACCAGCACTGCCACGCCGAGCAATTCTATGACGCCCCCTTTCAGCCGGCAGAGCTAGTAGCCGTGGAGGCACCTTTGTTGCTCCGCCCGTACGCCATTTACCGTCCGCAAGCCCCTGTGTGCCGACTGTGGCATTTGCTGAAGGGCGCCTCATTGCGCGGCCCGCCTGCCCTTAGCTAGGTGTTAGGCGTCAATGCCTTATAGTCTCAATTTTCTTTTTTGAGCTGCCTGCCAACTGCGTAAAGCAGTCGGGTGTCTGCTGCTGATTACGCGCTTTGGTGGTATCAGCGGAGTACAGCACTTCGTGCACGGATAGCCCTGATCGGCAACTGCCACGCTGCCTCATGTGGGTCGGCGTCGGTACGCCCTAGCCTTGTTTGGCCGCCTAGCTTCTGAGGCTACTCCTCGGAAGCCTTTCCTCTCTTCATTGCTTCTCTCTGACTGCTTTAGCCAGCCACGGGCTGTGCCCAGGCGTGTCTTTCCCCTTTATGCCCCGACTTCTCTGTCTCTTCTTTTTCTTGCTGCCGGCCCTGTGTGGCGCGCAAAACCTAGGTAGCATCAACGGCCAAATTCACGGCGCCGATAACCGCCCGCTGGAAGGTATTTCAGTGGTCGAAACCACTGGGCGCTTCTCCACGCTCACCGACAAAGACGGCCGTTTCACGCTAGCGAATCTGCCCCTGGAGCAATTCACGCTGATTACGCGCAGCCTCAACTTTAGTGAGGCCCGCCGCACGGTACTGCTCACGGTTGAGGCACCCACTGCTACAGTAGATATTCATTTGAACGCCAGCTCCAACGCCTTACAGGAAGTGGAAGTGCTAGGTCGCAAAGAAACTACATACAAGAGCGACTACAGCTTCGTGGGCACGCGCACGGCCACGGCACTCATCGACGTGCCGCAGTCGATTTCGACAGTGACCAAGGAGCTAATGGACGACCGACAAGTGTTCCGCCTCACCGACGTGGTAAAAAATGTAGCCGGCGTAACGCAGTACTCACACTACGACGACCTGACGGTGCGCGGCTTCCGCAACGGCTACGAAAGCGGCTTTCGACTGCTAAATGGCCTGCGCTCGGGTTTTAGCTACGGCAACTCCTTTACGCAGGCGCCGCTGACGGTAAACCTGGAGCGGGTGGAAGTATTGAAAGGCCCCGGCGCAGCCCTGTTTGGCGACATCAACCCCGGCGGCACCGTGAACATGGTAACCAAAAAGCCACTCGCCGAAGCGCGCAAAGCGGTATCGTTCTCCACGGGCAGCTTCAACACCACGCGGGCCACAGCCGACTTCACGGGGCCGCTCAACGAGCAGAAAAACGTGCTCTACCGCTTCAATGCGGGCTACGAGAAGACCAACACCTTCCGCGACGTGAACGACACGAAGTCGCTGATGATTGCGCCTACTGTCACGTTTCTGGTGTCGGATAAAACGACGTTGAATGCCGAGCTGGTGTACACGCACATCAATGGCTACCTCGATCGGGGCTTGCCCATCAAGGCCAACGACTTATATGCTGCGCCGCGTAGCTTCACCCTAAGCCAACCCAGCGACTATTTCCGCACCAACACTTATTACCTGAACGCCTCGCTCACGCACAAATTCACGAATTGGCTGTCGTTGAGCGCGTCTTACCTCGATTTCACCTACAACGAGAACCTGAGTGAGCACCGCACCCTGAACAGCTACGCTGATGCGCCCGCCAACACGGTGATGAACCTCCGCTACTTCGACCGGCGCGCCGAGGAATACACCAAAAACCTCTCAACCTATTTCTCACTGAACCGCAACACGGGCACTATTGCCCACAAAGTAGTTGTAGGCGCCGATTACATCCGCTTCAACACCGACAAGCAAAGCACCATGTTTGAGGCGCGGCAAAAGCTGGTAAATGGTGTAGCTACCCCGCTGACGTTCGACTTGAATAAGCCGCTGTACGAAATTCAGGACCCTACAAAGTACATTCGCCGCCCCCTGCCTCAGTTCTTCACCGACTACATCAACTCGGTATACCACACGGTGGGCCTCTACGCCCAAGACCAGGTGGAAGTGACGACGCGCCTAGGGGTGCTGCTGGGCGTGCGCTACGAGCTATTTGCCGACGAACGTGACTACGGCGACGGCTCTACCACCATCCCGCAGCGCCGCCTTATGCCCCGCGCTGGCCTCACGTATGCGTTGCGCGACAACCTAAACTACTTTGCTAGCTACAGCTCCGGCTTCCGGCCGCTGAAGCCCGAGTACATCCGCTTTCCGGAGCGTTATGGTCGCAACTCCGCTTTCAGCCCCGAAACCAGCTATCAGCTCGAAACTGGTTTGAAGGGTGAATTCTTCGATAAAGCGCTGTTTGGTACCGTGGCCGTTTACCAGATCGTGAAGCGCAACCAACTGGTTGCAACTGGCTCGCTCACGGCCGACGGGGCGCCTGTGTACCGCCAAAATGGGCAGGCTCGCTCGCGCGGAGCTGAGGTAGAGCTTACCGGCAACGTACTGCCAAACCTAAACTTAAACCTGAACTACGCTTTCAACCACACCGAGGTGCGGGATGCCGACTTGCCAGCCGAGGACGGACAGCCGCTCGCTAACGCCCCCAAACACATGGGCGGTTTGTGGGCCAAGTACACGTTCACCACGCCCGTTTTGCGCGGCTTTGGAGTAGGCCTGGGCGGCAACTACGTAGGTCGCCGCCGCAGTGAAAACCAGGTGACGGTTGTGGGCACGGAGGAGAAGTACTGGGCACACTGGTCTAGCTATACGGTGGCCGACGTGGCGCTTTTCTATACCATCAACCGGTTCAATTTCCACGTCAACCTCAACAACGTGTTTGACAAATACTACTTCGTGGGCGGCTATGATTTCTTCCGCGCCAGCCCCGGAGCCCCCCGCAATTTCATGGCTACGCTAGGCTATACCTTCTAATAAGCTAGCTACTAGTCAAAACAGTAAAAGAGAAATAATGACCTACATCTTAGAGGCGAAGGAACTGCGCAAGCAGTACCCCAATAAGCTAGCCTTGCGCGGCTTGAATCTGCAAATCGAGCCAGGCGAGGTGTTTTGCTTACTCGGCCAAAACGGCGCTGGTAAGTCGACGACCATCAACTTGTTTCTAGGGTTTGTACAGCCGACTTCGGGCGCCGCGTACATCAATGGGGTGGAGGTTGCCAGCAATCCACTCAAGATCAAGCAATACCTCGCCTACATTTCGGAGAACGTAATGCTGTATTCACACCTGACAGGGGTGGAAAACCTAGCCTTGTTTAGCAGCTTGGCCGGCTTTCGCTATTCGGAAAAAGAGCTGCTGGAATATCTCGCTGATGCTGGCTTACCGGTGGAGGCCGTGCGCCGCCGCGTGGGTACTTACTCGAAGGGTATGCGTCAGAAGGTGGGTATCGCCATTGCCGTGGCCAAGCACGCCAAAGTGCTCTTGCTCGACGAGCCTACCTCTGGCCTCGACCCTAAGGCCAGCAACGAGTTTTCGGAGCTGCTGCGCCGGTTGAGCCAGCAAGGCACGGCGGTGCTTATGGCCACCCACGACCTATTTCGGGCGAAGGAAGTTGGTACCCGCGTGGGCATCATGCGCGAGGGCGAGCTGGTGGACGTGCGCCCCACGGCCGCGCTGAACGCCAATGAGCTAGAGCAGCTTTACCTCACCTACATGCAGTAACCCATGATTCGCAGTATTGCCCAAAAAGAACTCGCAAGCACCCTGCGCGACCGGCGGTTTGTGGTGCTGAGTGTGCTAATGCTAGCCTTGCTGCTAGCAGCCACCCTGGTCGGGCGGGCGAGTTACCGCACCTTGCAACGCGAGCGGCAAGTAGCCCAGCAAACCGTCAACGACCAATTTCATCACCAGCCCAACCGCCACCCGCACCGGGTGGCACACTACGGCTCTTTTGCCTTTCGCCCCAAAGCCGGCCTGAGTTTCCTGGACGCTGGCCTAGATTCCTTTACCGGCACGGCTGTATTTCTAGAGGCGCACCAGCAAAATAGCGTCAACTTCAGCCAGGCCCAGCAAGCTAGCTCCCTCATTCGCTTTGGGGAGCTGACGGTGGCCTTTGTACTGCAACTCCTGGTGCCGCTGCTCATTATCTTTCTTTGTTTCAGCGCCTTTGCCGAGGAACGCGAAGCTGGTACGCTGAAGTTACTGCTCACCCAGGGCGTGTCGTTGCGGCGAATTGCGTGGGGCAAAATAGCCGGCTACGGTCAAGCAGTAGCGCTAGTGGTGCTGCCGGCCCTGGCGCTGGCCGCGTGGCTGCTTTTGTCGAACGAGTCGTTTGCGAACAGTCCCGATGCCTGGGCGCGGCTAGCGTTGTTTGGGTTAAGCTACGTGGTGTACTTCTTCCTCTGGATTGTGGGCGCGGTAGTCGTATCGGCGCGGCAAGCGCATGCCCGCACGGCGCTGGTGCTGCTACTCGGGTGCTGGATGCTAGGCGGTATTATTCTGCCCAAAGACACGGCCAACCTAGGTGCCAACCTATTCCCGGCCATGACCAAGGCCGAGCTGGATGCCAAAGTGCATGAGGACGCGCAAAAAGGCATCGACGGGCACGACCCGCAAGATCAGCGCAGTGCGGCCTTAAAAGCCAACTTGCTGAAGAAGTACAACGTGGATTCGGAGGAGAAGCTGCCTGTGAGCGTAGGCGGACTGGTGATGGCCGAGAGCGAAGCCTACACCGCCAAGGTGTACCAGCAGCATTTTGCCACCCTCAACCAAACGTACGAGCACCAAAACGCCCTCGCTTCTTGGGCGGGGCTGCTGAACCCGTACCAAGCTATTCGGCCCTTATCGATGGGTTTGGCGGGTTCCGACTTCGCCCACTACGTGCACTTCCAGCAGGCCGCCGAGGCTTACCGCTACCAACTCGTGCAGCGCCTCAACGCCCTGCAAACCAGCATGGGCTACGGCGACAAAGAACGCAAACTCGACGCCGCCACGTGGCGCGCCATTCCCACGTTCACCTACGAATCGCCCGCGCTCGGATGGGCGCTGAGCTACTTGCTGGTACCCACGCTGGCGCTGCTACTGTGGGCAGTGGGCCTGAGCTGGCTAGGTCTGCGGGCCATCGACAAAACAAGCATTGCCTAACATGATGAGTACTTTTTGGATTTTATTACGGTACGAGTGGCGGCACTTTCGAGCAGCCAAGGGCCTAGTGTTACTCACCGGGTTGGTACTGCTGGTGGGCCTCTACGGCATCTACTACGGCACCACCGAAATCGAGCGGCAGCGCCAACACCTCGCCACATTGCCAACCCTAGCCCACCACAATGTAGAGGAGCTGAAAAAGAAGTTTCCCGGCCCCGCCGACGCCGGCGACATCGGCTACTACCACACTACTTTCGCCGTGCATCACCCAACGGAGTGGGCTAGCCTCGCCCTCGGCCAGCGCGATGTGAATCCGTACTATGTGAAGCTGCGCCTGCTTGGTTTGCAAGGGCAGCTTTACGCCTCCGAAAACGTGAACCCCACGAAGGTGCTCAGCGGCAACTTCGACCTAGCTTTTGTGCTGGTGTATTTATTCCCGCTGCTGATTATTGCCCTGAGTTTTAATCTGCTTTCCAGCGAAAAGGAGCAAGGGATTTTGGTGCTGCTGCTGGCCCAGCCGGTGCGACCTAGCGTGGTGGTGGCGGCCAAGCTAACGCTGCGGTTACTGCTCGTGCTAGGGCTAGCCTTGCTGCTGTCGGCTGTGGCTATTGTGTGGGCGCGGGTGCCGTTAGATGGGCGTGTCGGGTTGTGGCTGGCGCTGGTGGTGCTTTATTGTCTGTTCTGGTTTGGCGTGGTAGCCATCGTGACGGCCTTGCAGCGCAACTCGGCTTTCAACGCCGTGGCCTTAGTAGGGGCGTGGTTGGTGCTAGTGGTACTGCTGCCGGGTTTGTTGAACGTGTACGTGGAGGCAACTCGCCCCGTGCCGCAGGGCTTGGCCCTGACCATTAAGCAGCGCGAAGAAATTCATGGCGGCTGGGATAAGCCCAAGAGCGAAACTATGAACCGCTTTTTTGCCCTGTACCCGCAGTGGCGCGACACGGCTACCATCCGGGGGCGGTTTGTGTGGCGCTGGTACTATGCCTTCCAGCACCTCGGCGACGAATCGGTGCGGCCTTTGGTAGCGGCATACACCGACGGCTTACGCCAGCGCTTCGACTTGGTGGAACAACTGGCGTGGGTATCGCCGGCCATCAATGCCCAAGTAAGTTTTTCGGCCCTAGCGGGTACTGATTTGCCTACGCACCTAGCTTTTCAGCAAAGTGCCACCCGCTACCACGATGCGCTCCGGGCCTTTTACTACCCGTACCTGTTCCGCAAAGTCGCTTTCACCCACGACGACTACGCCAAGGAACCGACGCACAGCTTCACCAGCACTTCCGAGCTAGGTACAGCAACTAGCGGGCTGGGGAAATTGCTGCTGAGCGTTGCGGTAGTGTGGGCAGCGGGGCTACTGTTGCTGCAAACTCGGCCGCTCAATCCACGGTAAGCTAGGACTTGTCGGAGTGTCGTCGCTCCGTCGGAAAGAAGTAGAGACACCTACTTGTGTCCCGGCGTTGAACGACCCACTTAGAATGACCTAGGTAAACAACATCAGCAACGATGGAGACACAAGTATGTGTCTCTACACCATGCGTCGAAGCAGTAGAAAGGCTGCTACCAAATGATCATGAATGTTTAACAACAGCTTTCTGCTAACGCAGGAAAGCATAGCGTCAACCCACAGTTTTTAATAATGCTATTTCGCGTTCTTTTCCTTTTTCTGTTTTCTACAATAGACTGGCAAAACCTAGCTAGCGCCGCCGTGAAACCCTTTGTTTTTCAAAATCAAGCCATCAAAGCCGGCACCAAGCGCTCCTTTCTGCTGCCGGTAGTAGCGGGCACCGACAGCACTGTGATTCCGGTGACGGTGTTTCACGGAGCAAAGCCGGGGCCGGTGCTCGGCATTACGGCTGGCGTGCACGGCTATGAATATCCGCCCATCTTGGCGGCTCAGCAGTTTGCCCGCTCCCTAGACCCGACCCAACTTAGCGGCACTGTGTTGCTGGTGCACCTAGCCAACGTACCAGGGTTTCTAGGTCGTCGCACGGACGTTAATCCGCTGGATGATAAGAACCTGAACCGGATATTTCCGGGCAAGGCCGACGGCACCATCACCGAGCGAATGGCCTGGCTGCTGAGCAACGACATCATCGGCCGTTGCAACTATTTTATTGATGCACACGCCGGCGACGCCCCCGAAGACCTGCGTCCGTACGCCGGCTATTACAATTACCTCGATACGCCCGAACTGTCCGAAAAGGGTCGACAGATGGCCGTGGCGCTGGGCTTCCCGTGCGTGGTGCAGTTCGGCAACGCGCCTACGCTGAAAAACGAAGCGAGCATCTACTGCTCCCGCGAGGCCATTAAGCGCGGCATTCCGGCTGCCGATATTGAGTGCGGGCGCCTGGGTTTGCCCGAGGCCGAGAATGTAGCCTTGATTCAGCAGGCTTTGTACCGGCTCCTGGACCACTTGAACATGCAGAAGATGTCTTCTGTGGTCCCTAATCAGCCCTTCTTTATTACGCAGCGCACCTCCGTTAGTAGTGAGCACACGGGCTTTTTCTACCCGCAGGTAAAGGCTGGCGAATTCATCCACAAGGGTCGCAAGCTAGGATACGTAACGGACCTCTTCGGCAACCCACTCGCCGACGTGTTGGCCCCCGTGAATGGCGTCGTGCTGTACATGACCGCTACGCCGCCTATCAACAAGGGCGATGAGCTGTTCAGCATCGGCCACATTCCGGTAGCCGAGCAGCCGTGAGGATCCAATACGTGGTAACCCAGCCAGGAACAGCAGTCGTGTATCTTTAGCGAAAACTTGCTGTTTAGCCCTGTGCCTACCACCGACTTTCGCCCGCTTACCGTCGCCCCTGCCGAAGTATTTCAGGAAAATCACACCGTGCACGCCGCCCGCGAGCAGCATTTTGCTGCTCGGCACCGCATTATAGCGTGGCTGCGTGTGCTAACTTTTGGGCTGAGTGCCTTCGGCATTTACTACTTATTCAGCCTTGGTGAGTTGCAGGCGGCGTTTGGGTTGGTGTTTGTGGCGTACTTGGTGTTTTTGCTGCTAGTGCGTTGGCACAATAGCGTAGGCTATTGGCGCGAACATCATCGTTTGCTGGGCGAACTGAATCGCGACGAAACAGCCCGACTGCAAGGCAAGCTAGCTTCCTTCGACCCTGGTGTGCGCTACTTAGAAGCCACGCACCCCTACGCCGCCGACCTCGATGTGTTCGGTTCTCACTCACTATTTCAACTCCTGAACCGGGCCACGTCGCGGCTGGGGCGCGATTGGCTGGCGGGGTGGCTGCTGGCGCCCTCACCCGCTACGGCCGTGCGCGAGCGGCAAGCAGCCGTGGCCGAACTAGTACCCGACCTAGCTTGGCAGCAAGAATGGCAAGCCCGCGCCCGCCACTTTCCACGCCAAGAAGCCGACCCGCGCCAGTTTACCATCTGGCTCCAGCAACCCGATTTCTTCGCGGGCAAAGGCTGGCTAAAAGCACTGCTGTTTGTGCTGCCGCCCTTGGCCGTGACGAGCGTTGTGCTGTGGCTGACTGGCAACGGCGCTCTGCCGCTGCTGGTGGCGGTGCTAGTGCTAGGAGCCCTAAACGCGCGATTTCAGCAAGCTAGGTCCGAGTATTTTCAGCACAGCATGGCCATGCGCGACGCGCTGCGAGCCTACCACGACCAGCTAGCTTTGTTTGAAACGCGCACCTGGCAGGCGCCGCTACTCACGCGCTTGTTGCGCGGTTTGCACGCTTCCGAAAATGGTGCGCCCGCCTCGCAACTCATTGGGCAGTTGTCGCGCATTGCGGGGCTATTTTCCATGCGAGAAAGCCCTGCTGTTGCGGTATTGGCCAATAATCTATTGCTCTGGGACTTCTTCTGCATGTGGCGGCTCGAAGGCTGGAAAAAGCGGCTCGGTGGCCAACTCGACGCCATGCTCGAAATAGGCGCGGAGCTAGAGGCGCTAGTAAGCCTAGCTGGTTTTCAGTTTGCTAACCCTAGCTACGCCGTACCCGAAATCAGCGCGGCGGCGCTGGAGTTCACCGCTGAAGGGCTCGGGCACCCGCTCATCTTCGCCACCGAACGCATTCGTAACGACTTTAGCACGGTAGGTGCGGGCCACACCGGCGTCGTTACGGGGTCTAATATGTCGGGCAAAAGTACCTTTTTGCGGTCCGTGGGGCTGAACATGGTGCTGGCCCTGGCGGGTGGCGCCGTGTGCGCGGATAAGCTGCGCGTGAGTCCGGCGCAGGTGTACACTGCCATGCGCACCCAAGATAACCTGGCCGAAAGTACTTCGTCGTTTTACGCCGAGCTCAAGCGCCTGCGCTTGCTGCTGGAGCTATCGGCCACAGGCGAACCAGTTTTCTACCTGCTCGACGAAATCTTGAAGGGTACCAATTCCGGCGACCGGCACCGTGGGGCCCGCGCCCTAGTGCATCAGCTGCACCGCCGCAATGCCAGCGGCCTCGTCAGCACCCACGACCTAGAGCTAGCCGACCTAGCTAGTGAGTTGCCCGGCGCCGTGGTAAACTACAGTTTCAATAGTACCATCGAGGGCGACCAGATCCTGTTCGACTACCACCTCACGCCCGGCGTGTGCCAGAGCTTCAACGCCAGCAAACTCATGCAGCTCATGGGCATCGACTTAGGGTAAGGCTAGTGTCCAGGCCCGGAAGCTAGGCTGATATGTCGCGTTGTGGTCAGGGCTGTTCTTCTGCTGAGAAGCTAGCTAGAATCCCTTTTTAACAACTTCTTAATTTTTAACATCCTCTTAATGTCAGGCTACTACCTTACCGCAGTATAACCGCCAAGGTTCGCCAGAGCAACGATGCTCTCGTATTGAGTTCGCCTGCCTATGTATGTTCGTAATAGCCTACGCCTACGCGTCATTTGGCGTCTCACGTGGCGCAGCGTGGTTGTATACACTATCTATTCTTTAATAATCTGCTACCTGTACGGGCCACTTGGCTTGCACTCCTTGGATATTCCGTGGCAACCGGTAGCTACGCTCGGTACGGCAGTAGCCTTCTACATTGGGTTCAAAAACAACGGCTCCTACGACCGCTTCTGGGAGGGGCGTAAGCTGTGGGGAGGCATCGTGAATTACAGTCGCTCGTGGGCAATACAAGCGCTGGAATTTGTAACGTCGGTAGTTGATGCCCCCGGCGTGGATGCTCCGCCCGCTTCCGCCCACGAACTGACCGAACGGCACCAGACGCTCGTGTACCGCCACGTGGCCTGGATCAATGCTGTGCGACTGCACCTGCGTCGGCAACCCGAGCTGTGGGATACCGACGTGGCACCTTTCCTGAAGGCCGAAGAGTCGGAGCGCATGCGGCACTACCGTAACCCACCCGCGCAACTGCTCCGCCAACAAGCCGCCGACCTGCGGATTCTGCGCGAAGAGCGAGGCCTGCTCAACGACTTCCAGCACGTAAACATGGTGGATACCATCCGCGAGTTCAACAACCTGCAAGGCGCCTGCGAGCGAATTAAGAACACGCCCTTTCCACGCCAGTATGCCTACTTCAGCTACTTGTTTGTGCAGATATTTTCGGTGCTGCTGCCCGTGGGACTTATCGGGGAGTTCGAGAACATGGGGCCAGGCCACTTCTGGCTGACGGTGCCTTTTGCGGTGCTAGTAGCCTGGGTGTTCAATACCATCGAAGCCGTGGGGCACTTCAGCGAAAACCCCTTCGAAAATGAGATGAATGACGTGCCAATGACGGCCATCTGCCGCAGCATCGAGATTGACCTGCGCGAAATGATGGGCGAAACCAAACTGCCCCCAGCCCTAGCGCCCGTAGATGACATCTTGTACTAACTCGCTACCTAGCTCGGCGAGTTCTTACAAAAGCCACCTCTTCGGGAGGTGGCTTTTTTTGTGCCGTATTATCGAATTACAAAACCGGGTTACTATTCAGGCCGATGCGTTATTAAGCATAAATAACCGGCTCGAACAGCTGCTGCGAAACGTGCCCGCGCTAAACAGATTCAGAATAATCTGCTCCGCTCACCAGTCAAGCATCCGTTTTGCGTATAGCAGCTGTTCGGAACCATAAGTATGGACTGGCTGCCGTTGTTAAGAGAAAACCTAGCTAACCAATGCCGGGGGCCGGTCAATTACTCTGATGAACTCGCAAACCCGTAACATTCAGTATTTCCTCTTTAGCCAAGATTTCTCCGACGGCGTGCGCATTACGTTGGCGGCTTTGCTGCCAGCGCTATTGTTTGCGCAGATGGGGGAGCTTACAACGGGTATCACCCTTTCCACCGGCGCGGTGTGCATTAGCATCGTCGATGCGCCAGGACCCGTGGTGCACAAGCGCAATGGGATGCTCTACGGCAACCTAGCCATCTTCCTAGTGGCGTTGGCCACGGGGTTTGCGCGCCTCAACAACTGGACCCTAGGTCTGGAAGTGTTGGCCCTGAGCTTTCTTATGACCATGCTCAGTGTATACGGCAACCGGGCGGCGTCGCTTGGCTCAGCCGCGTTGCTAGTCATGATCCTAACCATGGATCAGCCGCTGACGCCGGCTGAAGTAATCGTGCGCAGCGGCCTTATTTTGGCCGGCGGAGTGTGGTACATGGCCCTGGGACTGATTCTGTTTCGGGTGCTGCCCTATCGGCCCGCCCAGCAGGCGCTCGGCGAGTGTATTCATGCCATTGCAGGGTATCTGAAGCTCAAGGCTGCTTTCTACCGCATCCGCACCGACCTCGACGACGACTACCGCAAGCTCGTGGCCCAGCAGGTGACCGTGAGCGAAAAGCAAGATGCCGTTCGCGAGCTGCTGTTCAAAACGCGCCAGATCGTGAAAGAGTCGAACGCTACGAGTCGGCGGTTGCTACTTACGTTCGTCGATGTAATGGATCTGTACGAGCACATCACGGCCACCTACTACGACTACGCCGACATCCGCAAGCAATTCGGGCATACCGGCATTCTGGAAGAAATAGCTAGCCTCATCGACCTGATTGCTGCCGAGCTGGATAATATCGGTTTTGCCATTCAGGCCAATCATTCGTTCCGTAGCCGGAGCGACTTCCCCGAGCGACTCGAACAGCTCAAGCGCCGCATCGACGCGGTAGGGGAGCAGGGCACCAGCAATTTGGTTCTGAAGAAACTGCTGGTCAACCTGCGCAACCTCACCCAGCGCCTTTCCGATATCCTCACTTATTTCAACGCTAAGTCGGAAACCATCCCGACCCGACACACCGAGCAGGAATACATGCGCTTCGTGTCGCACCAAGACTACGATCTGAAGGTGCTACGCGATAACCTGACGTTTAATTCGTCGGTTTTTCGTCATTCTGTGCGGCTCATGCTTGCCAGCGGCGTGGCATTCTTAGTGGCAAAACTGCTGTTTTCCGGCAACCACAGCTACTGGATTGTGATGACTACCGTGTACATGCTCAAACCGGCGTTTAGCTTCACCAAAGAGCGTAACTATCAGCGTATTGTGGGCACCCTGACGGGCGGCGCCATTGCCGGCGTGTTCCTGCTGCTCACCGACGACAAAAACCTGCACTTCGTGGTGATGCTGATCTTTATGGTGCTGTCGTACAGCTTCCAGCGCCGCAGCTACGTGGTATACGTCACGCTCATGACGCCCTTTATCCTGATCATGCTGAGCTTCCTAGGCATGAACTACTTAGATATTGCCGAGGAACGCATCAAAGACACCGTCATCGGCTGCATCATCGCCTTTTCGGCGGGCTACTTGCTGTTTCCAAACTGGGAGTTCGAGCAGCTCAACGACTTCCTGCGCGACGTACTGAAGGCCAACCTGAACTACTTGCAAAAGCTAGCCGAGAGCTTGTCGGGCAAGCCCGTTTCCCTGACCGAGTACAAACTAGTGCGCAAAGACGTCATTGTGAGTTCGGCTAACCTAGCATCAGCATTCCAGCGGATGCTGTCGGAGCCAAAAAGCAAGCAGCGCAGCAGCGAAGACGTGCACCAATTTGTGGTGCTCAACCACATTCTGACTTCCAACATTGCCACGCTCACCTCTAGCCTAATGGCCAAAGAGCCCACCGAGCATCCAAGCGAGGGAATGCGCTTTGTGCGCCGGGCCTTGTCTGGTCTGAGTGCCAGCCTCAAAAAGCTAGATCCCACTGTGGTGCTCCCCGAGGCAAACATGGGCGAAATTGTGCCTTACGCCGAAGCTACCTCCCGTCGGAAAGCTAGCCTTACCGCCGACGACCGAGAATTATTGGAGCAACTGGAGTTTATTCAGAAAGTAAGCAGCGACATTGGCCGCGTGACCGACGCTATGTTGGCAGTGCCCACCCAGCCCAAGCGGCTACAGGCCTTGGTCGATAGCGAGTTGCACTAGCGCCGCCACGTTGCTAATCTCCAGTTTGTGCATAATGTTGCGCCGGTGTGTGCTCACCGTAAGCTCAGCCAAGAACAGGCGGTCGGCTATTTCCCGCGTGGTTAAGCCGGCGCACACAAGCTTTACAATTTCTCGCTCGCGCTTCGAGAGCCGTTGAAATTTTTGCAACGACTCTGTTTTGTTGGCTAGCGATTGGATAGCCAGGGCTTGGGCTGCTTTAGGAAAGGCCGTTTGGCCGGCTCGCACTTGCAGCAGCGCCTCTAGCAGCTCCTCCATGTCGGCCGATTTGGGCACAAAGCCACTAGCGCCGGCCTCCACCAACTGATCAATCAGTTTGGGTGTAGAGGCCATGCTAAACACCAAGATGCGCAAGCTAGGATAGCGTTGGCGCAGCGTTGGAAGCAGAGAAAGACCATCGGCACCTGGTAGCCGCAAGTCCAGTAACAGGATATCGGCCGGAGAACTGCCCGCGGTGGCAAGCCAGTCCAGTAAGGCTTGTCCATCGGAAAACTGTTCCATGACCTTCAGGCTAGGATGGCCTTGTAACGACAGCGCCAAGCTCTGCGCAAGCATCCGATGATCATCCAAGATGAGCAGGCGAGAAGGCATGGTGTAGAAGTGAATTCGTTAACAAGATGACGATTATATCTAAGTACCTAGCTATGGGTAGAAGAAGACGTCATATACACTACTCAGAATTAGTAAGGTAGGTGCACAAAAACGCTGGTCCCTTGGTCGGAGCTATCGATATGGAGGCTTCCGTGCAAAAAGTCGGCGCGCGCCTGGACGCCCCGTAGTCCAATGCCTGTGGTAGTAGGCGCTGCGGGCATACCCCGGCCGTTGTCTTCCACCGAAATTTCCAAAGCGTCGGGGTGGCGGAGCAACTGCACCTGTACCTCCGACGCACGCGCATGACGCAGCGCATTGTTAAGCAACTCGGCAGTAATGCGGTAGGCGGCCTGTTGTACGCGAGTGGGCAGTTGCTCCAGCCCGTCGTCGCAGTACGTGTGAATCACCGGGTTGCCGTATAAATTGAACAAGTCCCGTAGCGTATTAATAGATTCGGTGAGGGTACCTTGGCCCGGTTCCGTTGGCAATAGAGAGTGGCTAAATGTGCGCACCTCGTCGCGCAAGTGGCGCAATAGCAACTCCGCATGCATGCCGGCCGCCGCCGCCGCTGGCGAGCTAGCAAACGCTTCTTGCATGGCCGGGCCCTGACAAGCTAAGTGGAGCGCGGCTAAGTTGGGGCCTAGGGCATCGTGCAATTCCCGGGCGAGTTGCTCCCGCTCAACTTCTTGCGCCGCAATTAGCTTTGCGCTCAGCGCATTGCGTTGGCGGAGCTGCCGAATGCGAAGTCGGGCATTTTGGCGAAGCGCATGCCGGAACCGGCCCGTGAGCAGAATGGTAAGCGTGATGAGCTCGAAGAACAACCCCCAGGCTAGCGCGTTCGGCTGCATCAGGTGCCAGTTTACGATACCTAGGTGCGTAAGCCAAAACAGCGAAAAACCGGTGAAAAAGAAAAAGTAGGTGAGGCTAAGGTAGGTAGCCAAGCGCCGACGGGAAGTGAACAGCACCGCCACCAGCGTGAGGCAGCTATAAACAAAGCTAGCTAGCAGTAGTAACTCACGACCTGCGTTGAGAACTAGCAGGCTACTACCGCCCACGCGAGATGCCCACGGATACAACACGCTGTATAATCCCACAAAACTAACAGCCAGTATAATCAAGGCAGTGCCGACCCGATAGAGCCGCGGCCGGCTTTTGCGCAAGCGCAAAAAGAGCTGGGTAATGCGTAACCAGCAGGCCGTGGAGAGCAGCATAAAGTTGAATTGCCCAATATCCCAGGGCAAGGGGTAGAGCCAAGCGGGTATTAGCAAAGCATCTAAGCCGTCTTCCATCAGTAGGAATAGGGTGGTGCACACCACATAGAGCACGTACCAAATATGAATTCGGTCGCGCAGGAACGCGAAAAGCACTAGATTGAATATGGCGCTACTCAAGTAGAAACCGATGAGCCAGATCCAATGGTGCGTAAACGGATACGTGACTTCCCAGGCTAGAAAATCTTCCGTAGTGGTAACATCCGTTGGAAGGTACAGCGCGCCCGCGTGGTGGTCGATGCGTAGGTAGAGCACCGCTCGCTCGTGGCTAGCCAGCGTGAAGGGCAGGCACAAGGCCCGCGCCGGAACGGCACGTTGCGCCGCCGGCACCCACGAGCTAGCACTCAATACCTTCGTAAATTGGTGGTCGCCGGCGCGTCGCCAGTACAGGGTGGCACTATCGGTGTAGCTATACAAACTCCACAAAAAGCGCGTATCGTGCGCCAGCGTGTTGGCCACGACAAGCCGTAGCCACACGCGCCGCTGCGCAAAACCTAGGTTGAGCGTGCGGTGCCAAGGTCCGGCCTCGAACCGTCCTGCCCGCCATAAGGAATCGGCGTGCTCAGGTGTAGCAAGGGCCTCAAACGAATCGGTGCAGTAGCGGTACGTCTCAGAAAGATGAGCGCTGTTTGACTCCCGCAAGTAAAGGGTATCGGTCAGCTGGTGCGGAACCGGTTGAGCAGTAGCCCGCAAACAGCCAAGCAACCCACCCATCAAAAGCAATACGGCGCGTAGACAAGCAGGCACGAGTAGCAAACAGGAGCGATAAGATGCAGGTAAATAAATGCTAAAATACTACTCTATAGCATTCATTCTCAGCGCTAACACGGATAAATAATAATGCCTATTCCCCACGGCGCCATTCCAGGGTAGTGAAAGCCTCCTATATCCTCCCACATAGCCACGAATTTCCCGCCTAAAATAAGTGGGTTGGGAAGGGTTGTCTGTATTCACATCTCGCGCTGAAGTAAGACGGCCACCCTTGCGTAAGGTGGCCGTCTTACTTCAGATAGCTCAAAAGCTAGGTTGCGTTACTTGTCGGCTTTTTTGCGGCCTGAACCGCTTTTCTTGCCGCCACCATCTTGCTTGTTCACCGTGGCCCAGGCAATGCGCTCCGCTTCTTCGGACGACTTACCGCGCTGTTCATAGCCTTCTTCAATGTGCTGGGCTTCCCGTTTTTGCTTATCGGTGTAGGCCGACTTATCTCCCTGTGGCATGGTATAAAGAGTATAAGGTGAAAAAGATTATATACGGCGCGTGAGCCATCCTGTTGGCGCAATGCTTACGCGGTTGCGGAGGGCTGCCTATCTTCGCCTTTTCATTTGCTAAACCTTCTGCTGCTATGCGCCAGCTCGCCGATATTCCGCACCCCGAGGCCAAAATCACCCTCTTTTCCTGGAACGGAAAATACCTAATCAAGCTCGAAAAAGGCCCTTTTGAGCAAACCTATAAAGTGAGCGAAATGGACGTGACCAGCGAAGACGATGTGCGGGCCCTGCTTGACGAGGAATTTGTGAAGGCGGCTGTGCAGCGCTTCACGCAAATGCGCCAGGACTTGCAAGCTGCCTTCACCCGCCACGATTTATAATCCTCGCTCAGCTCCTGAAGCCGATTTTGATATTCCAACGCCCCTTATGCCTGTACGTTATTTAATCTTCTTGATGGTAATACTTGCCGCGCCTGCCGCCAACGCTCAGCTTTACGATGTGCGCGGCGGCACGGTCAATTTTGATCGGAAGGAACGCGACGCCCTGAAGGTTCAAGTGGAAGGCTCCGCCGTCTGGACGCGCGATTTTTGGCAAAGCTGGCTCAAAGACACCTACAATATTCGTCTCAAGGGCGATGGTGTGTTTGGGGTGGGGAAAAAGGACGTGCTAGTAGCCAAGCAAACGCCGGCTTCCAGCGTATCAGGCAAGCTAATTGACCTATACTCGACCATCACCGCGCCCGCCGACACCGTTGCGGAGCTAGCAGTATTTGCCGACCTAGGTTCCGGCTCTTGGATTAACCCCGACCGCACGCCGTCGGAATACGCGGCTTTGCGTACCATCGTGCAGAGCTTTGCAGCGGCGGCGCAACGCAAATCCTACCAGGAAAAAGTCACCGAAGCCGAAAAGCAACTGCGTGAGTCGGAGAAAGAAAAGGAGAAGCTACAAAAGGAAATTACTAGTCTCAAAGCCAACACAACGAGCAACCTAGCTAAGATTGAGTCGTTGAAACAGCAGAACACGGCTAATACCGCGAAATCCCGCGAAGACTCCGTCAAAGTTATTACGACCAGTAAGCAGATTGATCTGCGGACTAATCAGTTACAGCGCCGTCGTGACCGATTAGAGACTTTAAATCGTAAATAAGTCGCGCTCAGATGCCTGCCAAACGCAGCAGCGCCGCTCCGCACTATTACTTCCATGGAAAAAGATCCTTCTCCACTCGACACGCTACGCCAATTGAAAGAGTGGCTCGACGCGGGTACCATTACACCCGCCGAATTTGAGACCCTCAAACGTAAGTTGGTCTTCGATCAGAGCGAAGCAGCTTCCACTACTCAGCCTTCTACCACGACCGGCCCGGTAGAAGATCCGCTGTTGCCCCCCGTTATTACTCCCCTTACGCCCCCAAACTCCGAGCCTAGCTCTACAATAGTACCTTCTTCTTCGTCACCAGTAGCTACACCATCAGCAAGCTCTGTGGCACCTAGGTCGTATGAGTTAAATGTTGATCCGGTTGTCACCCCTGCTAACTTCCAAGTAGAAGAGCCTGCTGAAGAAGACGAATCAGTAGCGCCCGCTCCCGCCCGCAATCCGCTTGCTCTCGTACTGACGATAGGAGGGGTGATCTTATTACTAGGGCTAGTACTATACTTAGCCTTGGGCAACCGTGAGTCGGAGCGCCTCACTAGTACCTCACGCACTGAAGCTGACAGCGTAACTGTACAGCCCGAAGTAGGACCGCAAG
>Ga0325401_1000389_pt1 | contig 30763 bp, 27 predicted proteins | sample PopdelMetagenome_FD_205666 | JGI IMG/M metagenome (GOLD analysis project Ga0325401, IMG submission 205666) | Populus deltoides microbial communities from Bellville, Georgia, United States - Xylem-PdKOR-R2 | ecosystem: Host-associated > Plants > Phyllosphere > Stem > Wood/Secondary xylem | place...
AAAGAATTTTCAGTTGAATCTGCTTCAAACAGGACAATCCCATCTTCATTAGTTTGGTTATAAGAGAAGACAAATTGAAATTATTCGTGTCCATCTTTGGTTGTTGGCTTATTCAAAATCGCCTGCCAAGAAGAAAACTGATGCCAAATAATCTATTGATGCAGGAATTGCAGAACTGACTGCTAGAAAGAAAAGTTGCTAGAAAAGGCATGAAAATCACATTGAAGCATTCTTAATACAAAAATATTACAAAGAAGCATGAAAATCCATTTCTCTATGATTCTATATATTAGTGCATAAATTAGTAAGCCACAAAACACAATATTTCCAAACAAAGAAACCACCAAAAAACATCCTAACATTACCAGAATTATTGAAGGGAAAAGTGCAAAACCCAACCCATATACAGATCGATTATCTTGACATCAAAAAAAGAAGTCAATTTTAAAATTACCAGGGTCGTGAACAAGAGATAAAACTGAGGAAAAAGAGAGCAAAAGAGAAAGAGACTTTAAGGCTAGTAGGAGTGACAACATAAGCACCGAGACTATGAAATTAGTTGGGTTTTGAGCTTGTAGAACAGTCTATGTTGAGAAGGAGAGAGGGCGGATCGAGGATTTTCGGCGGTGATAATTATGGGTCTAGTGGGTTGTTTTTGTGGGTCTGTGGTTTATAGAGGAAGATTGAATATAATTATGACCAAGTAAAATGAGTAAAAGGGCCAGACACACGGTTAGGTTAGGTTAAGAAGAAGAAGAAGAAGAAGATGATGATGATGATGATTTTCTTTATTTTTTTTAGATATTGAGAGTGGGAGAAAGTGTTTAGCTAATGGACAAATGGGATTCATATAATTTTAAGGCCATATCAACAGTGTAGAATTTTAGTTTTAGGCAAAGATTTAATTAAAAAAAAAAAAATTGAATCAACAGTGGATAATCCATTGTAGTATTTTTATGTAGTTGTCAAGTCAGCAATGCAAAATCTATTGCAGATTCTTTAGATAATTTACTTTTTAAAGATAATATATTGTTTTTAGCAATGAAAAATCGGTTGCTAATATATATAATCAGCAACTTAACTAAATTATTTATTCTATTGTTAGAATACGATGTTAATAGCCTCATTTTTTTTAGTAGTGAAATAAAATAGGTTGAAGTTATATATATATATATATATATATATATATATATATATAAAAATTGAATCAGAAACTCCATTAGAAAAGACCTTGCACGTGCACTATTGGTTTGGGGAAAAAAAGTGTCGTAAAAGACATTAGAAAATTTTGTAAGTCTACGTGAAATACCAATGGACAAAGACCATCAGTGTAGATGTCGATGATTGTCACATGGATAGTAAATATTTTGTAACTCTGTGTGAAATATCGATGGTCATTGTCCGTCTGAAACTCCGTCAGTATTAATTTAAAAATATTTTAAAAAAATATTATTTAGAATAAATACTATAAAATGATATAGATTAATAGTAAAAAACAACGAATTAATCAAATAAAATTGTATTAAACATTAGAAATATAAACATAATGTTAAATAATATTCATCCAAATATTCATTATAAATTTAATGTGTTTCCAAAAACAAATTAAATTAGAACAATGGCAGAGCTGCAGGAGGTGGTGGAGGCTGGTCGTTCCGGGGATGAAACGGCTAAAAAGGAGGCACACATATATTATCACTCAACCTTGATCTAATGTCCATGATCATTTGGCGGAGTTGTTCATAATCCATCGAGAGTCGCTCGTATTGTTGTTTCAAGGACATGTACGCCTCAGACCGTGTGCTCGATACCGTTTGGGAGCTCCCAACGGTTGAGACACTACAGGTCACCCACAAGTTCTCAGTCGTAGTGTTAGAGAGCCCGTACATCCAATTTTTATCGGGTCCACCAGACGATCCTACCTCCATCCACAAATCCAGATGTAACTCGGATGGGTCGAAGGATCGTCCCTATATCTCTCCCTCAACATGTTATTATAAGTCTCCTGAAAATTAAAAAAGAAATCACCATATTCAATTCAAGAAAATAATAACTTATGAAATAAAATGATTGAACGAACATATCACGAAGTATTGAGCACGGTTGTTCACGAACTGTTGCACCTCCTTTTGGCGATCTTGACTTCGCTCATGCGTCTCTACAAACAGCTCCATTGGGCTCGACTCACGTCCAAGAGATGTAACCTGTAAGAAAAAAAAATATTACAAGTTAAATATATTTATAAGCAACAACAAATTAATTAACGATATATTTCATTTAAATTAATCTTATCATCTGCTTCGCATGTGCACTGAACAGAACAAAGCTCCCTGTGCGCGTGGTCACCAAACCATGAATTTGTCAGTTCCAGTTATCGGCACCGGACTGTGAGCGTCGTGGAAACCGTTCAGACGTCACGTGTTCAATATATTGCAACCATAAATCCCCGAGATGCATGGCGGTTTGAAATCCCTCCAAACCGCCACATCATTCCAGCCTTCTAAACTGTAATCTCTCGCATATGTTTTGCTTTTTTTTGTGTCATACCAGAAATCACGCAACCCACTTCCATAGTAACAAATGAGATTTTAAAACATAAAATTATAAAACAAAAAATTGTATTGTTTTCGATGTTACCTAGTTGCCGTGTGATTCTCCCACACCCTCCTTGCAACATTGTCATGCGTGCTATCTCACTCAAATTTGTGTTGTGTATAAATAATTTATTTAAAATAAAAATAGAACAAGATATAAAATTATAAAAATAATTTATTAAAAATAAGTTACAAATTAGAATTTAACACCTACCTGAAATCTTCGAAACCATACATTGATATTAGGTCTCTACTCGGGATGTCTGAAAACCTGACTCCATTGAAATAATGAAATCTCTATCAACGACTTAAACGCTGATGTTATTACCTGGATGGGCGGCCTCAATGTTTATGAACCTGAAAATAAATAAAATTAATAAAATATTAATTAGTTGTTCATAAAGTATGTTATAAGTATATATAAAAAAAAAAACTAAAACCGAAACAAACTTACATTGAAAGGTCTTCCTTCCACTGTGCCTGGTACTTGCGGGTGAATTGACCCCGCTGTGAATGCACACCTCCTCTGCGCTGTGGAAACTGCGCTGGAAGAGGCAGCATCGCAAGTGGGCGCAGGTGCCTCTTCTTAATCAGCACCTAAGGATAAGTCATCATCGCTGCTAGAAGAACTAGCTGCAACCGTGTGCTGACGACGTGCTGTTGATTTCATTATACACATCTACACAAATTTATACGAATAATTACATAATTAAATTTGATTACTTAAAAAAAAATCAGCAGCACCTCCCCTATATGGAGACTACCCAAAGTTTTCAAACCTGCAAATATTGACAATAGTCACAAACCAATTGACTCCATTGAAAAATCTTATATATAACATAACATCTATAGAAATTTAACATTTATATATTTTTAACTAACATCTCTAGAAATTCATAAATAACAATTAAAATTAATGGAAATAATAAAAAACACAACGAGCAATAATAGAATAAAATCGAGATAAAATAATTAAATTTAATTCTATATTTTCAATTATCATTACCAAGGTAAATTCAACAATAACAATTAAAATTCAACAAAATTTTTAATTATTATGACAATACAAACAATAAAATAATTAAATTTTCATTCTACGCATCTACATAAATTTATACGAATAATTACATTATTAAATTCGATTATTTAAAAAACATTCAGCAGCACCTCTTTTATACTAGAGACTACCTAAAGTTTTCAAACCTACAAATATTGACAATAGCCATAAACCAACTGATTCCATTGAAAAATCTTATATATAACCTAACATCTAAAAAATTTAACATTTATATATTTTCAACTAACATCTATAGAATTTCATAAATAACAATTCAAATTAATGGAAATAATCAAAAACATAACAAGCAATAATAGAATAAAAATGAGAAAAAATAATTAAATTTAATTCTATATTTTCAATTACCATCAAAATTTTCAATTATTATGGCAATACAAACAATAAAATAGATTGAACAAATAAAAAAATATATAGACTTTAATAATGAAAAATATTTACCTTAATAGTGTATTGATTTCAAGACTTTATCTACGAACAATACATAAAAACAAAAAACACAACAAAAATAACAATAACTAAAATAAAGAGAAAATAAAAAAAAATACAAAGATGAAGAAAGGAGAATAAATACCTTCTAATATGTTGAAGATTACAATGAAAACAACAAAAATTCTCAGTGATTTGTTGAAAAAAACAAGAAGCAAACGGAGAAGAAGAAATGAACTGTAGGGGGGGCTGGGTTTTATACTGCAATTTTACCAACAGACAATTTAAATAATACTATTTTGCATTTTTCTGGTGGTGACTTTTAATATGTCCGTCGGTAATGTATAAAACTTTCACCGGTAAAGTTTGAATTTTGCACTAAAATTTTTAAATAAACCTCCAGAATTTTCGTTGTCAGTCGGTATCAACACGCTATCAAAGGGATCAGAGAGCCATTAATGTCGTTCCTTGGAATTTGCACAGTCTGTCAGTATTTGTCGACTAAACCGACATAGAACTCTAACAGTCACGCCTATGTAACATACCGACAGATAGTATCCGTCTGCATAGACGTCGGTGAATGTGGCAAATGCAATAAATATTTTGCACCTCTCGGTAAAATACTGGCAGATTGTGTCCATCTGTAGGGACATTAGTGATGATGGAAAATGCAGTAAATATTTTGCAACTATTTGTAAAATACCGACAGACTGTGTCCGTCTATATAGACGTCAGTGATAGCACACTGTGCGTGATAGATTATGTTTGTATTACCTATTTATCCTCCTGCAAACGCTTAAATTGCAAACTTCCCACACAACACAATAACAACAGTGAATAATTATAAAATAAATATTTCGTGTTACAAAATAGCATCCATAATATTACATTATAAAAAAAATGATTTACACTTTCGTGTTCTGATAGTTAGTCATAATGTTCTTCTTTTTCATCGTCAATTGAATTGTTATCAGCTCCATCGCACTCTTCAATGTGGATATCATCTTCATCTTCATCGATATTTGCTTGTCCGCTAGAGCTCAAAACAGCATTCAACTCCTCTATGTCAACATCAACAAGACTATCATCGAAAACACAAAAATTTGAATTTTCTTCTAAGTCAATCGAAGAAGCAACTAGATATGGTTCAACCAACTCACTAACTTGAAAGACTTCATCTCGCTCACTTGTGTCTTCATTCTCATCCTGAACAACCTCGAGACAACCCCTGGGTTTTTTTTTAAATGGATAACCAATCAACCCTTAATCGATCCTTTCTAAAGGAAGGGGTGTATGTGTAATAAACTTATTGATATTGCTTTGTAAAAACAAAGACATCGTTTACGTTGCGGAGTCTAGCTTTTAAGTTGATTTCAACGAGACCATACTCTGATTCCTCTGTCAATAGTGTCATACCAATAGCATTTGAATAAAAACACTCTATTCTGCTCGCTATGATATTACAATTCGACGACCTCTTCTAATTTACCATAGTAGTCAACTTCAAACTCACTATAAGTCGATTCCTTAACACAAACACCGCTATTGTATGTCTTTCTTCCATGCCTGTATTCTTCAGTATGAAACACATATCCATTGACAAAATACTCGTTGTAGCACTTAACTTTTCTTTCAGGGCTGAGGCTTAGTAAAGACAATGAAGTAGCAGCACTCCCTCCCATTTGATAAACCTTGTACATTAAGTACAACAATAATCAATAAACAAGAATTCTGTAATATTGACGTATAATTACCTTGCTAGAGATAATGAGTTTGTGACAGTACTTACATGTGTTCTGAACCACGTGGTGAATTGTTCATCTTGTAATTAAAAGATTTGGAATTCGGTCAGCTGTAAATTATTGGACAGTAAATATCATCGATGTTGCCTACAAGGTTATTCCAAATTATATGAGTTTATGATATTACAATATATAAATAGTACACTCTTGACAAAGTTTAAGAAGTATATATACTTACTTAATAAAAAGTCTCAGCTCATCACAGTTAAATAGAACATAATTGTGTGCTTGTCTGAACTCTATTTCAGACAAATATCTTCCTCATATGACATTTTTAGGTATGGGTCGTCCAGGATTGGAGAATATTGACAAGTTTCCACTTGTAGGCACCTCACCACCATCATCATGATGTGGAACGCGGTTGATTCTCGTTCTCAAATGAGATTCGAAATAGTATGAGATAAATATTAAGATCTCCTCAACAATATAAGCCTCACATATCAAAGCCTCAACATGTGCCTTGTTCTTAACCTTTTTCTTAAGATTGAACAAGTACTTGCATGGAATTAAATAAAAATTCTCAATTAAGAAAAACAATGAAAAAACTTTTAATTATGAATTACATTGCATCTATAATATCTAACCTCTCGAATGGATACATCCATCTATACTAGACCAGTCCTCCAACTTTTGCCTCATGCAGTAAATGTATAGGTAAATGCTCTGTCAAGTCAAAAAATGATGGAGGGAATATTGTCTCGATGATATTTGTTTCAAACCTTTCAATGTGATCAACATTCAACTTGCTGGAGCATATACCTCTAAAGAAATGACTGTTCTCCGTGAGTGCATCCCATATCCCCTTTGGCAACAAATCATGAAAAGCTAATGGAATGAGTGTTTGCATAAACATGTGGCAGTCATGACTCTTCATTTCATATAATCTGCATTCCTCCATAATAACCAACCTTAACATGTTTGAGGCATGTCCATCGGGAAAACGCAGACTTTTAAGCCATTTGTAAACTAGTAGTTGTGCCTTTTTCTCTAACACAAAACTTGTTCTGGGTTTTGCAACCAATGACCCATCAAAAACTAACTCCATATTTTTATGGTTACAAAACAATGTTAAATCCAATCTAGTCTTGATGTTGTCCTTTGTCTTCCCCTTCTCATCCATGACGGTGTTGAAAATGTTCTCAAACATGTTCTTTTCAATGTGCATGATGTCGAGGTTATGGCGGAGGAGATTAGTCTTCCAATAAGGAAGCTCCCAAAAAATACTTCTCTTTACCTAATTGTGGGTCAAAGCAAAACCAAGAAACTTCTGCTTACCTTATTGGAAACCAAATACAATGTCACCGTACTCTGATACAACATCCTGCAATTTTTCACCAGAAAAACGCGGGGGTGCAACATCCTTTTCAACTCTTTTAACAAAGAAATCCTTTTTGTTCTTTCTGTACCTGTGATTTGTTGGCAAGAAACGACGATAGCAATCAAAAAAAGAAGTTTTACCTTCGTTTGTTAGCGTGAATGCCTTGTTGTTTTCTATGCAGTATGGACATGCTAGTTTTCCATGCGTACTCCAACTAGAAACCATTCCATAAGTTAGGAAATCATTTATAGTCCACATCAAAGCCACCCTCATAACAAAATTTTGTTTCGTTGATATATCATAAGTCAAAGCTCCGAAGGACCACAACTGCGTCAACTCATCAATCAACGATCGAAGACAAACATCTATATTTCAGCCCGGACTACTCGAACCTGGTATGATCGTAGATAAAAACATAAACTATGGCCTCATACACATTCCTGGTGGCAAGTTATAAACCGTCAGTATGACCGACCAATAAGAATAAGGAGCAGCAAATGACCTGAATAGGTTGAATCCGTCTGAACACGTGCTTGTGGCCCAACTGGTTGGGTTGGTTAGAATCTGATGGTATATTTTGTGGGGATTTGGTTGCATGCCATTGGCTTGAAGTCAGTGGTCCACGCATGATGCTGGCTCACTGCTGGATTCATGTTTTTGTATATGGCTCACTATTGTGGGGTCTCATGCTGGCTCACAGCTGGAGTCACGTTCTCTAGGGAATCTGTTTCCCTTTGGTGTTGTCGCTTGGAAATCAGTTGGTCTTGGCGCTGGTTTGCTGTTTGGTGGCTTTTGGTTTGGTTTAGTGGGGGCATGGTCCCCTAGGCTTTTTGTTTTTTTTTGTTCCCTGCATGAGGGATGTTCATGCTTTTTGTCTATGGGATCTTGTTCCCTTTAGCTTGTTCAAGGAAGTCTGTTCCCGTTGATCTTACTATGGTTTGTTCAAGGGAGCTTGTTCCCTTTGCCTGGATTTGTATGTCCTTTTTGTATTGCTGGTTTCCAACTTGTACTGCAAGCTTGTCTTGCTCTTTTTTATCTATACAATACTTACATTTGATCAAAAAAAAAAACACGTTCCTAAAAAAGTGAGGATGCACACTGTTAAAGTGTTTCTATGCTTCGCCGTCAGAAGGATGCACCATCACTCCATCAACCGCATTATGTGATTGATTGGTGCTATGTCATGTGCTCAGTAGTCCTTGGTGATATGAATAACCTCTGCAATCTAGGTGTGATTGGAAAGTATTTAAGTTTCTTATATGGCATGAGAGTCTTTCCCATGCCAGTTCTGGGTTTGTAACAGGAATGCTCACATGTCATACACTAAGTCAGCTCACCATTTTGAAGGTAGTAAATCATGCAGAAGTTAGGGCACATGTTAATTTTCTGGTATCCTAAACCGAAGGCTTTCATCATGGACTTAGCAGCATGGAAGTTCTCTTTCAGTCTGTTCCTTTCACGTAAAATGCTTCTCGTCCATTCAATAATTTTGTCATAACCGGTCTCACTCAACCCGTGATCTGACTTGATGGTGAACACATGTGCTACGGTCGATAATTTACTATGGTTTGTGCAACCATCCCATAATGGTTCGTCAAAATCTTTCAATAGATTAAAAAACCTTGTTGCATCTGCATTAGGTTCTTCTTCTATGATTGGACATTAATTAACATTACCTTGATTCATTCTCATTGCATCCATAACCATATTCCTGTAAGGATTATTGTTGTCATTTACAACTACATACACGTTGCTAGCACTAGAAGTTAACTCAATCACCCTTTCTACCATGCTTTTATTAGGAACAAATAGTTCTCTGTTTGCATACCAACACAGGTAATCCTCCATGAACCCTTTGGTTAGAAGATGCATCTTTACAACATTTGGATGTAGAAACTTTTTATTTTTACACTTCCTGCATGGACACCTAATACCGCCTTCAGTAAAATTCCTCGGAATAGATATTGCAAAATTAATAAAACCCTGAACCCTATTACAATAATCCATCCTTCGCAATCCTTGGGGTGAGTCTCGATACATCCATGAACGATCATCCATGACTTCAATCGAACTTCTATAAAATTATGATGACAACATGTATTAATTAACTATGTTAAGTAAATAAATTTACAAAAATATTGGTTTGCCTCGACATTATCCAACAAACTAAAAAAGGACTTCTCTTAAATATTCATTATCAATTATCAATGTCCATACAAATTTATACATATATAAATTTACGGAAATTACAACTCCGCAATGGAATTGATAAAAATTAAAACGAACTCGTTAAACAAGCTATTATTTATTTCATCACAATACTTCTAATTCGGTAAATCAACAAAGTTTCAACAATTTACAAACAAATATAATTTGACAAAATCCAAAACAAATCATAACAACTACAAAATTATACATTCATACTACAAGTTTCTTTGACAAATAACAATAAAACATGTATATACACTAACAAAATACATATACTAAAAAAACAATTATAAATTATAAAATTGACATTTAAATGTTAAAATTAAAAAGGATAGATTTACTTATAAAAAATGATAAAATTCACAATGAATCAGAGCACTGATGTTGTGACCACGTACAAAAGTACAAGAAAGATGATTTGTGTTGAGAAGAGGGGAATATTTTTAGGGGGGTGGGTGGTTGTTTGCAGTTTGGGAGGCGAGAGTTGGTACGGGGAAGAAGGAAAAATATGGGGGGAGAGGGTCAACAGCGTAGGGATATATTAGCTTTTTTCAATGGAATCACCGACGAATATATTTTGTCGGTATAATCATCGGTACTTCTAATGGTGAATGGGTCACGTCACTGTACGGAGATCTCGGTTTGAATCCCTCGGTCATTCCATCAGTAAAATCGTCTGCAAAAAATCCACGTCATCAAACTGTTTTTTTTTTCAAAATTCTATATATTCCATTTGAAATTCGGCCAGTAACTACTGATGAAATTAATCTGTCGGTACATACCGATTGAATTTCAGACAGATTACAAGCCATCGGTAATTATTACCGACAGCAAAATTATGTCGGTATAGACTGACAAAAGTACAGACGGAATGTACTTCGTCGATAATTATTACTGACAAAATCATACCATCGGTAATTTCATTGGTTTTAGCTGAATTTCTAGTAGTTAATGATGTCAATATAATATAATATGATATGTTGATAATGTAACTGAAATCATCCATCATAAAACAAGTCAGTGTTTAATGATCAAGGCTAAGAAAAATATGAATTTAAAATTATCAAGTGTAAAAATCAAATCACTAACAAATATATGATATTATTTCTGTTTATATAGGAATGAGTCTTTGTCGTGTTTCTTTTTATATGGATAATTTTTCCTATTAACATGTGAGTAGAAAAAAATGATTATTGGATGACATAATAGTGGTATATAAATATATTTATATAAATTCAGCGTGAAGGTTTCAAATAATGGATTAGACATGAACAACAAAGTGGAGAATGGTTAAGTTGATGAGTGTGATATATGTAAATGTTAATAAGAAAATAATGTGTAAACTAAATTTTATTATTATCAAATTATAATTGATTTTGAATATTACACACACACACACGTACACACACACATATTGACTCCCTAAGAACTGAAAAGTAAAAATTATTATAAACACTGTGTTTGCGAAGAACAGAGATCAAAGTGTAAGGACTAGATTGTAATAGTCATAAATCCTGTAAAAAAACAAAACAAAATTTACCCTAATTCTCTGAGTTTAAGGCTCAATGAAGTTATTTTAGGTGTTTAAATTACAGTGTGTTACAGTTTACTTATTAGATCAAAATGATGTTGAAAAATTTAAGGTTGAGGATTAAGCATAACAATGTAGAGTTTAAAATAATTGGTCGGGTGAAAAGCCATACCATCTACTATAGCATGACCTTCTTCCCAAATGCCTTTTTTCTTTTTTAACTTCTCATTCATATTGTTATACCCAACAATATAACCTCAAACTTTGATATTATCATTTGTTATCAAATTTTTATGAAAATAAAAAAAAAACAAGGATGAAGCAAATGGTGTTGAGATTTTAAACTTTCTGCCATATATTTCTCGTTGTATAATTGGTGTATATGTCTGTGTCATGCTTAACTTGTCAATTTAGTTGTTAACATACATTTCCTTAACATACATTCCCCTAACTTAACAAATAAAAAGTGTAATTGCATTGTCAAAATAGTCCTTGATAAAATGACAATTAACTTCTATATCTTTGGCAAGGTCATATTATACTAGATTATGTTCAATCTCAATAATCGCCTTATTATCATAGTATAACTCCATGGAAATTGGGTCTTCTACTCCAAGTTCTACTAACACATGTTTTACCTATAGTAATTTGAACACTTCATAGATCATACCTGGAAATTTTGCCTTTACGCTTGATCTACCACTTTCTATTTCTTACTCCTTTAGGTTACCAAGTTTCCTCCTTTAAATGTGAAATATATAGAAGTAGGCCTCATATGTGTTTCATCTCCTGCCTAATCTATGCCTGCGTATCATTTAATGTCAAAGAAATCGCTTTTATAAATAATAATCCCCTCACTAAATAGACTTTAAGTATCTCAAGATTTTAAAAACAACACTCATATATTCTTCACTTGGTGCGTACATAAATTGGTTTACTGCACTTGTCATAACCCAATTTTGGATCCCTAAAAAATAATTATATGAAAAATACTTTTAATTCAAGAATCCAAAAAATTCAAAAAATATATATATATTCGAGATAGGAGAAGATAAGTCATCGAGTTACAATAGACCAAGATGCTAGAAGAATAACGAAATTGGGGTATTTTGACAAGATGGGAAGAAAAACTTACTTTAAAAGAAAGTTTAAGGTTGAAATCTTATCTAACCAAAATTAGAAGAATTAATTAAGTTTGGGAATTTAATTAATTTTCCAATGGGTTTTGAGAATTCAATCAAGACTCAATTGAAAAAAAAATCAAGTTTGGAAGCCTCATTCAGGCCAATTTGCAAATATTGAAAGATTAGGGATACGATGGAAACTTTGGAAAACCAAATTGGTGTAATCGGGGGTTCAATTGTAAGAAATTTAAAGTGTGAAGGCTAATTGAGAGCCAAATTAAAACAATTCAAGACCAATGATCTTTCTACAGAAAGCACATACATTCGGGACTCTACCGAAACTTTCTAGGGACTAGATTGAAAAAATCAAAATTTAAGGCTTAATTGGGGACTAAATTGAACAAATTAGAAACCAAGAGCTACTTTGTAAAAGGAACCAGACTTAAAGGATCTTAATTGATTTCTGGTAGGGGATTCATTGTATAAAATTAGTCAATTTTGCCTTAATTGTGGATACTTGAGCTTAAATTGAAACAACAGGGACCAAATTGAAGTTTTTTATATCCTAATTAGAAAACTCAAATTTTAAGGTTTAAGCAAATGACATGACACGTTGTCTTTCTATGTTTTATTGTCGTCCCCGACGAAGAAGACTAATCAGGATGTCATCTTCAGGTGAATGAATGTGACATCTCTAATCACCTTATAGGCTCTAACCACCACCAATAGACTGACACGTTGTCTTTCTATGTTTGACTATTTTAATGCTATCATGTGCTTGTAGGAGAGAAAGTAATGGTGAATACTTTACAATTTGATATGTCTGTGCCCTACCCCTTATATGTTCATGAAGAGATTTCTTAAGGCAGCATTATCTGACAAGAAGGTAATTGTTTTTATAGAAATTAAAATTCTTGGGGAGATTTGAATTTTTTTTCCATATTATAAAGTTGTGAATGGACAGCTTGAGCTTCGCTCCTTCTTCATCATTGAACATGTACTCCTTATTTGTTTCAACGAATCAAACAACATCTTGTCCTTGATCAGCCACACTACGGTGACAGATTAAAGTTGATTAAGGGTCAATCTTCTAAGCAATGAATATGGAATTCTGGACCTCCAAATCAAATGTGGTTTGTTTCTAATGGTAGATATGCATCCCCTCTATATGGTTCAAGTAGACCAAGGGTATGATTATCTCCTAATTTTCATGATGACCCCATCAAAGTAACTCAGTCAGCTATGACTGAAGAAGAAAAACTCTCTTAATTGGTGGTTGTCTTCTCATGATTAAATTGAACTCACAAGATAACAAAATGAACCAAAACCCCTTTTTCTATGGAAGTTATGAAAAGATGAGAGGAATCTTCCTTAAACCACCCTTTTTTATACAAAACCATCCTAGTTTTGGAAACAGCTTTTGGAGGGATTTTGGTTATAAAAGAGCAACTACTCTTTAAGGAGAGAGAGAGGCAAGAAAAAAAGAAAAATGAGAGGAAGAAAAAAAGGAAACGCCGAAAGAACTGATAAAGAAATCCTATACATGATTTGTCATAACCCAATTCTGGGTTATTCCCCAAAACTTCACTTTTTTTCAAAATAAAAATCAAAAAAATAAAATAAAAGGCTGGCAACGTGGAGAAAGCAGGCCGGAAAATCAAGCTACAATTTTTGGAGGAAATTCAAGGCCTAATTGTACCCCATTATGCCCAAAAATGGAGACAAAATGCAAATTCAAGGTTAAATTAAATGATTATTGGACGAATTTGCATAAAAATTAAGTCAAATGACATAATTAAATTTTTAATATGCCAATTTGATTTAATCATGGGCCAAATTAAATTTTAATTATGTTTAAGAATTAATTTGGGTCCAATTGAAGGATTTAATTAAGTGCAAGGACTTAACTATACTTTAAATGGGTCAAATTAATTTTATTTGAGGCTTAATTGGTGAAAAATTAAGTTTGGGAGCCTAATTTAGGCTTAATTGAGGAGATTGGAATTTTAAGAGACCAAATTTAATTTTTACCAAGTTAATTGATTGAAATCAGGGGCCAAATTGCAAGAAAATTAAAGTTTTGGGGTCAATTAGGGGCTGGATTGAAGAAATTTGCAGCTAAGGACCAATCTGCAAAAGGTGCCACAATTGAGGGGCTTAATTGACAAAAACCGGGGGTGAAATTGAAGAAATTAAAAGTTTGATGGTCAATTAGGGGTTAAATTGACAAAATCCGAGACCAAGGACCATATTGCAAAAGGCACGTAACTTCAGGGTTCCAATTGAAGGTCATCAGGGGCTTAATTGCAAACATTTAGGGTCAATTAGGGATTCAATTGAAAGCAGAAGGACTGAAATGCACTTTGGCCAAAACAGAATCCTGAACACTATTCATTATCTTCTTCTTCTTTTCCGGAAAACCTGGTTCAGTCACCTTCTTTGCAGGTGCATTTAATGCACCTAAAGTCCACCAAATTTTCCAAAACTTGCACAAAACTGATCACCAGACATCCCTCTACGTCGGGGTATGGTCTTCACCGGCTCACTGGCAAATAAACGGATGTGGCACCAACCCAAATAGGCCAACTCAGGCAGCCTGCAGCTGCAGATTTGACAATTTGACAGTGCACCATGCCTATTTTGAGCCAACGGTTGGGATCCTTTCCATTTGAATCAAGGGCTGAAATTTTTCTCTATTTTAGACAAGATTTCCCTCTTCCACCACCTATAAATAGAGGTGGATTTGATAGCCTGAGGGAGGAGAAAATTGGGTCCAAAATAAGCCAAAAAACCAGCCATTTTCCTTGTTTTCTTACTTCAGCCACCACCACTCTCATCACCGGTCTTCCCACCATCAGCTCCACCACAGGAAGCCAACACAACCACCAACCAACCACTAAGAGCCACCACCGGTTTCTCTCTCCTCTCTACAGCCCCTCCCGTTTTCTTATTCTTTTGCTTCCTCTGCCACCAACCTCCACCATCACAACCGGCTTTACCACCGTCATTTCCATCAACCCAACTCCTCACCAGTGGCAAAGCAGCGACCGTGACCTTCTCTCACTTCTCCTTCTAGCCTTTCTCTCTCCTCTGCAACTTTTTTCCTCTTCCTCCCACAGCCAACTCCGGCCACCATCACCTCAGTCGACGCCTCCTAAGCCACCGGCCGAACCACCTCATCACGTTCGAGACCCCCACGCCAGGCAACTTCCTTCTCCCTGCTTTGCCTCTTGCTTCCTCGGCGTGGCCACTGCATGCAGTATTCATTTCTGCATGCGGCAGCTAATTAATTAACCCACGGTTTGGGTTGGGCCAGTTATGGCCCAACCCAAGTGGCTGGGTCTGGCCCGGCCCCCATTAAAAAAATCCAAAAAATTTTGTGATTTTTCTCGTATATTTTTCTACCAATTATGCATAATATCGGGTTGTATATTTACACTGTAAAATACAAATCCAGTATTAAAATACCTGGTTTTCTCCGAAATGTTTCAAAAAAAATTTCAAAACATTTTCAGAAAGAAAAAATATTTTGTTGCATACGTCCAAATCCTAAAATTTTTCCAAACATATTTTTCATAAAAAAAACAAAAATTGCATCTTTTTCATGTTTAAAAGAAAATCAATTATCCATTAGGATTGGGCCAACATGTCAAAAACTTTTTTCTAATCTTTTTTTTTACGATCCAGATGTAGACTTTAATATTTGTATGGTGTAAAATTACATGATAAAGTACACCCTCAGGTATTAAAGATACAAGGTGTAAATAAATGCGATGTTAAAATTTAGACTTTAGAACGGTTAGGATTTAACCCGATAAGGTAGAGACTCTCTCATGGAGAGAAATCTACCTTGAGCCTTAGAAAAGACCAATGAATAGAAACTCGACTTAGAAAAAACAATCAAACAACAATGCAACTTACCTTAGGTAGGGTGCACTGGGGGTGATGAGTCTTCCCCTTGCACAACCAGTCCCTTACCCAGACTCTCGCAGACCATAGGTTCCTAGTGACCATAATACTAGGTGGTGACTCCTAAACATTAATCATAATTTATGATCAAATCCAAAAAAACTTTCCAACACACAACACCTCACACAGGAGGCACGGCAAGAGCCTCCGCCGTCGCCAGACGACGTTGCGCCCCCCGCGACATGATTAAAAAGAAAGCTCGAGATATAAGGCACTAAATAGAAAGAGAAGGAAAGCACAAAATCCAAACCAATTTTAGGTGGAAAATGAGCTGAGAATCGAAGGGAAATAAGCCAACAATCCAAAAGAGAAAGCTATATCATCTTTCAAACATATACCCTTAAACTTTGATAGGGGTGAAGCTCAATGAGTATAAGCACCCCCCCTTCTTTTTCTTATTCCTTTTTAGCTTATAAATCCATGTTTAGATCCATTTTTATAGTATGTGTTATTGTTGTTTATAGTTTAGATGCAATAAAGATTTGTGTTTATAATATTACTTTGTTCCATGATTTTGCATGTATACATATGTTCATGTTCAATTAAAACTTAGTTTGATGTGTTATGAATGTTAACATATTGATATAATTTATCTTAAGAAGTGTTCTATCAAGTTTTATGACTAAATTGATTAATTTTTTGTTGGATCATTTAGGAGGCTTGAGTTTAGGTCTGTATTTTTTGTTATTTTAGTGTGTTTCTAGGTCATGATAAGCATGAGTTCATGTTTTTGAAACCTAAAAGATATGGCAAAATAAATGTTTTCAATTGTTAAATTTCAAAGTATGTTTGTTATGAAGCTTGATCTAAGTATTGCTGCATTCATTTTCTACTTTTATTGATGGTGTCTTATGTTTATTGAAGTGTACATAAGTGTGCTTGAATCAAGGTTACTATATTTAGGCCTCATTGTTAAGTTTTTATGTTTTTTGTAGGTTAAAGTGTGTCGCTGTTTCTGGGTTTAAGGGTTGAGTTTCTAAGTTTTAGCTTTGAATGTTATTAAACTCAGATTTGGATCCTCTTAGGTGTTGACATTTTAGCCTCTTTATTGAGCTTCAATCAAAGCTATAGCACACACATGATCATTTTACACCTTTATTTTGTTTTCTTAAAGCTTATCTTGGATCAATCGATCCTTAAAGGTTTTGAATGTTAGGTTTAGGGTTTTGTTGCTGTTAGGGTTAATTTGTTCATATCAGAGTTCATTTTAGTTGTTGCATTCATGATTATTTTTTAGTTTTGCATGTTGCATCTTTTTGTATTGATGGTTTAATGAAATCTGATTTGAAATTAAATCTATATTTTTTTGGTATATCCTTGTGTTCTTCATGTTTTTGTCAGATTTAAGCAAAACACCCTCTTGAGCTTCAGTGTTCTTTTTTTATTTCTAGACTTTGGTTGTAGACTTGGGCCTATGGGCTAGGAAGCTTAACCCACGTGTTTGAGTTGAGCCTATCTTTCTAATAAGGCAGCATGCCTTTGGCGAGTTCAATTTTTACCAAAAAAATGCATTTTTTATCCTTAAGACATGTTTGTCAAACACGGCCTTAAGGGTTTTTTTAGCCTCTAATTTTTTTTAAGTGTGTGTTTGGCAAACATGCCCTACTAATTTTCCAGCAATTTTTATTTTTTTATTTTTTGTGTTTTTGCCAAACAGACCCCAAATAATTTCTTTAAAAATCTGGAAAAAAAAAATTCAAAGACCATTTTAACAATATTTTTGGGTCCGTCACGTGTTTTTTAACCATTTTATTTAATATTTCAGCTATAGAATTATACTGTGAGATGCTAACCCAATATTAAATCTACCCACTTTTCTCCAAAAATTTCAGAAAATTACAAAAAAAAAATCAAAATTCTCTTATTCAAAAAAATACAAAAATATATTTTTATTTGTTTGCATATGGTCAAGTCTTTCAAAAATAAAAAATTATATTTACATAAATAATAAAAAAAAATACAAGGCATGATTTAGTATCTTTAAAAATTAAAAAATATATATTTTTGTTGATATTTTTACATGTATTTTTTTATTTCATAACCAATTTATTAAAGTCATGAAAACTTGTCCTACATTTCAAAAAAAACCAAAAAGTTTATTTTGTTTTCTTTTAATATACGAGATTATGAAATTATATTTAAGATGTATTTCTGATATTGAATAAAAAACACTTTCTTTATCTAAATATTTTGACAATAGAATGATTAGTTTTTAACCTGATAAAATAAGGACCTCCTTACCAAGAAATATTTTTTAAAAACCTTAGACAGACTAACGATTAGAAAACACAACAAATATCTTAGTTTATATCCAGTAAACAACAATGCAGTTTCTCTTATGTAAGATGTACTAGGAGTGATACATCTTTTCTATATATAATCAATCACTTTATCTAGACTCTGAGACTAATTAGAGTTCTTAATGACCAAAATACTATGTGGCAGCTTCATCCCTTATTTATTGATAAAGATTAAAAAAAAATTCCTAGTTCTTTATACCCATCACCACAAAGATCTCAACCTATGAGAATGATTGTCGTGATGCCGCACACATGCGACAACACTCATAGTATACGTTACGTCCAACCTTGTGTCTGATAAGTAAATTAATATGGCAACCAATCTCTGATAAGTTGGAACTTGATTAGGATGCTCTTCAAGTCTGTTATTCATCTCAATAGTGTTTCAGCAAGTTTGCAGTTAAACATTCCAATAATTGATAAGTTAGAAAATAAAATTGGGACTTCATTTGCGACTAGAAAGATACCACCATTAGTAGTGGAAATAGTCAATTAGGATGATGATTAGTGTCATAACCCATTTTTCGGTTATTCCCAATTCATATTTTTTTTCCTCTTAAAAAAATAAAATAAAATAAAAAATAAAAAATATTATCAAAAAATATAACAGTGAAAAGAGGATGTCAGAACGCTCAAAAAATAGTCAAAATTTGGTTGGGGAGGTTTAAAAATACAAAAATTAAAATTTGGCAGTATTTTATTGACTGATGATAGCCCTGTTGACAAAGAAAATTTAATTTGAAGAAGAAAAGTCCAAAATTAGATGTTGGTGGACTCAATTAAATTATATTGAAGGTTTAATTGAATTTATGGAGGGTTTGATTGTAAGAAAAATTGATTTTGGAGTTAATTTGGGCTCTAATTGGAAGAAATTAAAGTTCTGGGGTTAAATTATAATTTTTGAGAGTTAATTTGGTCAAATTAGGGGCTTAATTGCATAAATATTGAAGTTTGTTGGCCAATTAGGGACTTAATTGAAGAAATCCGAGACCAAGGACCAAAATGCAAAATGCGCGCAAATTGAAGGATTGACTTGTAGTCTGGTGCTTTGGGGCTAGTTTTCATTTAAATGAAACGACGCGTTTTAGGCAAAACGACGCCGTTTCATGCGGTTTTCAAAAAAAAAGAGAAAGAGAGACGAAACGGTGTCGTTTTGAGGCGGCACTGTTTCTTCTTATTCTTCCCCCGGACATGCAGCAGGGGAAGAGACACTTTTTTGTTTTCTTCTCTTTGTCTCTTCCTTTCCTTCCCATGTGCTCTGCCACCAACCTCATGATGATATTCCTGAGCAGCCGTGCTCCGCAAGCAACGCCTCCATTGGCCACCATGGTCGGCATCGTGGCAGAGGTGGCAACGTGCGCCATATGCATGCGGCGATGGGACGGGGCAGGGTCGACCCCAATCCCCTTGCCCCTATAAATACTGTCTCGAAAGGTGAAGAGAGGGGAAAAGAGAAAAAAAAAGAGATAGGGGAGGGACCGAAGAAGAAAAAAAACAGAAAGAGAGACAACGCGAGAGTGGGGAGAAAGACAGAGACTGAGAGAGAGAGAGAGACAACAGTTTTTTTTTAAACAGAAAGGGGAGGACGAAAGGAAAGAAACCGCAGGTTATTTTTGAGAGAAAAGAAGAGTGAAGAGAAAAGGAATCAAAGGCAGCAGAAACAAAAAAAAAACAGGGGAGAATAGAGGAGGAAAAAGGAAGAAAAAAAAAGGGAGAGAGTGGACCGGAGCAGCAACGGAGGAGGAATCGAAACGAAAACAGAAAAAAAAGAGACCACCGCCACCTTCAAACCTAGAATTGCAACAGCTGCCACCGCTCCTCTCAGCCGCTGCCACCGCTCCTCTCAGCCGCTGCCACCGCTCCTCTCAACCGCTACCACCTTCAACCAAGTATTCCAGCAACCGCCACCTTCAACCAAGTATTCCAGCAACTGCCACCGCTCTTCCCAGTCACCGCCACCACAACACCACCGAGAACGGTCACCAGCATCACCGTCAGCTCAGCCATCCGAGATCATCGCCTCAGGTAATTCTCTTTCCCCCCATAGCCGTCGGTCATCATTCATCTTCTTGCTAGCAGAACGTGCACTGTGCACGTTATGCATGCAAGAAGAAAATAATATGCACAGTAACCAACTAATTAATTAACTGGTTACTGTGCTCATGCACAGTAACCAGTCATGGTTTTTTCGTTTCTTCGGCGGGCTGGAACATCAGCCCAGCCCACGCGGCTGGGCTGAGTCCAGCCCCTTTATTTGCTTCGGGCTGGAACATCAGCCCAGCCCACGCGACTGGGCTGAGTCCACCCTTGTGGCTGGGACAATACAGGCCCGGCCCAGTCCATTTCATTTTTTCTTCTTCTTTTGTTGTGTGTGTTTTTTTTATTATTATATATATATTTTTGAAAATTGTGATTTTCCCACGGATTTTTCTATGTCATTTTGACTAATATTGGTCCGTATTTTTATATCGTAAAAATACAAATCTGGTATTAAAAATACCCGGTTTTCAAAAAATAAAACTTTTGTTTTCATGCATACGGCTCAGTCTCTCAAAACTAAAAAAAAATCATGTATTTTCATACAACAAAGAAAACTTCAAAAAAAATATATTAGCATGCATTTTGGCTTTAATAACCAGTTTATTAAAGTTACGAGAACCCGGCCAATATTTCAAAAAAAATCAAAAATATTTTGTTTTGTTTTAATGTCTGGGATTACGAATTTATACGTAAAACGTATTCTCGATATTAAAAAGGTAGTTCTTTTATAGACATTAGGCCGGTTAGATTTTTACCTTATAAGATAAGAACCTCCTTACTGAGGAGGGCTTTTCTTGAACCCTAGACAGACCAACATGATAAGACTTTAGATTTTTTTATTATCAGATAATAAAACAATGCAGCTTACCTTAGGTAGGGCGTATTTGGGGTGCTAATACCTTCCCTTTTACGCAACAAGTCTCCGTACCCAATCTCTGAGACCAGTTAGGGTTCCTAGTGAACAAAATATTAGATGGCGACTCCCATTCCATTTTTCACCGCTAAGAGACAAGAATTTCTTGTCTCCCCACATTTACCAGATATATATCCATACATTGAGGATGGACGATCGCCGCGATGCCGCACACGTGTGATAATTAGATCGACTTTAATTGGTGTGGGTTGTTTATCATATATTTGGAAGCACATGTATCAATAATACATGTAAAATTTGTAAAGTGTACATAAAATACATGAGCCTTCATTGTTAACTAGGTGAACAACGTTAGCAATCACAATGGAAGAAAAACAATCACATTCAATAGTTATCATGGCAGTCAATAGTTATCATGGCAGCCCTGCATATTTATTTCCAAGGCCTTTTGGTAAAATCTCACCAGTCAAGATAACTAGTAATATTATAATAATGTTATTTTGAATGTTTAGTTTCTTCATAATGAGTACACACAAGCTCACTGACCTACCAGTAAGGTTTGCTACCTTTTGTTATAGGCTAAAGTTTGATGATAATGTTAGTTAACATCACTTATTATCTAAAGGCAATCAAGATTCTTTCATTGTATGATGTTGGTGGTTATCTTTTTAGACATATGATGATGCAATTGGGCATGTAGAAATTAAAGGTTTTTAGCATTTGGGTGAGAATCCAACATAACTATATGGGGATCTGATATAGATAGACTATGTAAATGGCCTAACATATGCTTTTATGCACCAATGAGATAAGTTTAGCCTAAAAAAAATGCTTAGTCATGTCAAACTGAGTTGGCAACTTAAAATGAAGATATAAGAAGATTCGATCATTGAATCGACTCAAATATTTCTAGGTGATTTTACTTGCATCTTTCTTATATAAAGCTACTATATTGCTTATTAGACCATTGGATATCTTGGAATTAAGATTTAGGCCTGGATGGTGCTATTTGGGTTTTTGTTATTTTTCCTAGGCTTTTTAATTTAATTTTTAATTCATATTTTTTTTAATCTCTTTGGTACTTTTAGATTTATAGTTGTTTTCTAGTAGATGTAGGGTTTTCTAGCCTATTTATAAATCTTGTAAACCTCTAAGAAGGAAAACTTTAATAGATTTATTTTTATAGAAATAAATTGTGAATTTAGGGTTCACATCTGCAACCTTTTTTGCTCATTAAAATTGCAGCATTTTTTGTGTTATTATTGTTCCTATAACTTTTATCTACCTTAATTAGTATCAAAACCCAACAATCCCAAGTTATTTGTTTGTTATGTGCTGCAATTTCATGAAATTGTGTTGCTAGTTGTGTGCTAATACAGTCATGATAACATGGCAATTGCAAGAATGTATTATGTTTTGAGGCAATAAAGAAGCTCTAACTCAAAAATGAAAACCATCATAATCCCTATAAATTGATATGGCTGAATAGAGACACTAAGGTAATTATTGATAAATGCTACCATATTTTATTTTCCATGGGATAAAAATATTTTGATAATGTTTGGTGTGATGTGGTGTCTATGAATGTGTGCCATGTTTTGTTTGGAAGGCCATGGCAGTTTGATAGAAGCGTGGTGTATGATGGTAGGAAAAAAAAATTGTATACCCTAAGTATTAAAGAAAAACGCATAATGCTAGTACTTATGAAAAAAAAAGGTGAAGATGAAGACTAAAAAGGGAAAGAGTTTTTTGTCTTTATCATAATTTCTAAAGGAGATGAGAGGTGAACAAGTGGTGTACGCCCTAGTTCCTATTAGTAGAACGGTTATGGAGCAGGGTGGTATTGATGATAATCCTGAAGAAGTACAAGATGTGCTAAAAGCAGTTGCTTTGATGCTATAAGAGTTATCTCAAGCATTGCCTCTCTCATACAAGATATCCAACACCAGATTTAACTTGGTTTCAGATTCTAGTCTACCAAACAAACTAGCTTATAGACTTAGCCCTAAGAAAATCAAAAAATTATAGAGGCAGGTTATGGAATTGTTAGATAAAGTGTACATTTGAGAAAGTATAAGCCCATGTACAGTCTCTGCTTTCTTAATCCCTAAAAAGTAAGGTTCATAGCATATATGTGTGAATAGTCAAGCCATTAAATGGATCACACTAAAGTACAAGTTTTGATATCGTGTGTAGATGTTATATCGGATCAATTAGCAAGTTCAAGGGTGTTTTCCAATATTGATCTCAAGATTAGTTACATCATATCAGAATCAAGTCAAAGGATGAACAAAAGACAGTATTTAAAATGTAATATCGATTATAGAAGTGTAGATTATATATTGGATCAGTAAGCAATTCAAGGGTGTTTTTCAATATTGATCTCAAGATTAGTTACCATCATATCATAATCAAGTCAAAGTATGAACAAAAGACAGTATTTAAAATGTAATATCGATTATAGAAGTGGATGGCGATATTGTTTGGTATGTCCAATGCTCCTAGTACTTTCATGAGGTTTATGCATAGGTATTGAGACCATTTATACATAAATTTATTATGGTTTATTTCGATGATATTCTATTTTATAATCCTACTCTAGAATCTTATTTGTAGAATTTATAGGTTATGTTTGAAACTTTAATGAAAAAGTTTTTATATATGAACTACAAGTGTAAGTTCTTCCCTAGTAGTGTCACTTTGATGGGATTTTATTGTGTCTGATGTATTTAGGCTTATTAGTCCAAATTTTTTATAATTATAAAGTTGCCAGCTCAAAGAAGCGTTCATGATGTCTAGAGCTTTCATGGACTTACATCCTTTTATAAAAGGTTTATCCAAAACTTCATTTCTCTCATTGCTCCCATTACAAAGTGTCTAAAAGTTTGTACATGTTAATTGACAAATAAGGCCAAATTCAACTTTCAGTTAGTGAAGCAGAATATGATTAAAGCTTCTATTTTAGCTTCTAGACTTTCAGAAACTGTTTAAGCTAAACTTTAATGCGTTCAAGATAGGCATTGAAGGAGTTCTTAGCTAGGATTGATGGCCAATTATCTTTTTCAGTAATAAGTTATCAAATTCTCAAAAAAAATTGTATGCCCCTTATAATGTTTGTATCTTCTTCTTTTAATACATACGTCAACTTACCAAAAAAAAAAATTCTCAAAAAAAATCTCACCACATGTGATCTAGAGTTTTATGATGTGGTTTAGAGTTTCAAATATCAACGACAGTACCTAGTGCAAAAGGAGTTTGTCCTAATCACAAATCATAAAGCTCTAAAATACATAAATACACAGCAAAATTTAAGTCACCAATATACAAAATTGAATTTGTTCTGCAAGAGTTTATCATTTTGCTAAGGCACCAGTTAGGCAACTTAAATAAAGTGGTTGATGCTCTTAATAGGCATATTGCTCTACTCGATACTATACATAACTAATTGACAAGGTTTGATGCTTTTAAAGAGTTGTATTCGGTAATTCATCATTCAGAAAAAATTTTATTGAGTTGACAAATGTAGGTAAGCGAGACAACTTTATACTTGTGAATAGTTATCTATTTCATGGTTTGCAACTATGTATCCCAGATTAATCCTTATGGGAACATATCATCCGTGAATTACATTGTAAGGGACACTTTAGGCAAGACAAGACCTTGGACCTAGTGTCAGCAAATTATATTTGGCTTTAGCTATCAAGCCAAATATCTAGTTATGTGAGGAGATGTGTTGTTTGTTAGAGGTCTAAGGGAGCGTTATCAAATTCTACATTTTATACTCCATTACTAGTTTTTTAATATGGATTTTATATTACGCTAACCTTATACCCAACAAGACATGGATTTTATTTTTGTTATTGTGGACAGATTCTAAAAAATAGCCTATTTCATAACCTATCGAAAGACCATGAACACGTCCCGGATAACCCATATTTACTTCAATGAGGTTATACGTTAACATGGCATTCCCAGAATAGTGGAATATAGCCTTATCGCAAATAAAGTTTGCTTATAACATATCTTAAAATTTGACTACCTAACAGAGTTCATTCGAGATCGTCTATAGACAGAACCCTTTTAGAGTGTTGGAGTTGATGCATGTTCCTTATATCAAATGATTAAGCATCCAAGTTAATGGTATGGTAGATTATTTACATGGTATTCATGAGCAGGTCAAGAAGATAATCACTGACAGCCATGCCAAGTATAAAAGCCCTAGTTGATACTTATTATATGAAAGTGGTGTTTGAGGTTGGTGATGTGGTGTGACCAATCCTTACTCATGACAGGTTTTAAGTGGGTGTGTAAAACAAGTTGAAGGAAAGAAAGATAAGTCTTTATGAGGTATTGTAAAATATAAATAACAACGCTTACAAACTTTTCCTTCCTGGCCATTTAAAGACTTTTGATATCTTTAATATTAGGCACTTAACACCCTATTTGGAGTAAAAAAAAACTTGAGAATGAGTTCTCTCTAACTTGAGAAGAATAATGCAGCTAAGCTTGTAGGAAATAAAAGTTCTAAGCATTCAGGTGAGGATTTGACACAGGTACATGAGAATCTGACCCAGACACACTATATGGATGGCCTATCAAATGCTTTAATGAACCAGTGGCACAGATCTAAGTATAAAAGAAAATCAAGCTATGCCAAACTGAGTTATCAATTTAAAACAAAGATATCAAGAGATCCGACTATTGGATCGGACTTTTTTCAAGTGATTCTACAAATAGTTTTTTTATGGGAGGTCATTGCATTGCTTATCAAGTTGTAGGATCTCTTGAAATTAGGATCTCGACCTGAATGATGTTTTTTAGACCTATGTTTTTATTTTTTCTAAGCTTCTTTAAATTTATTATTTAATTCGGATTTTTGTTTTAATCTCCTTGGTACTTTTGGATTTCTAGTTGTTTTCAAGAAGATGTAGGGTTTTTTAGTCTATTTATAAATCAGGTAAAAAGAGACTTTAATAGTTATTTTTCAAGAAATAAATTATAATTTTAGTTTTCACATTTATAACTTTTTTTATCATATATTTCTCTTCGCACAGTTGGTATATATGCTAGTTTTACAATTCTAATAATAGGTAGTCGTATATTACTAACATGATTCTAGGCCAAATTACAGTGACGTGCTAGAATCTATAAAGAAAACAAATCATGCATTTACAGCAACACAGCTCACGGCGACGAGTACTGCAACACAGACTGTGGGAATTACTGCGCATGAGTATTTCACTAAACACTATCGCATACAACTCAGTTATTATGTACACCTGCCCTGCCTTGATGTTGGCAAACCAAAACGTCCAAACTATCTGCCACTCGAACCTATGAATTTCTTTATTTCTCAAAAATTATTCATAATCAGCTGTTCCTTTTAAACCTATCTCACTCTTCCAAAGCATTTTGGTTGAAAAATCACGACAAGAGCCTCGAGAAAGGTTAAAAATTATGACTAAGTGTCTCGTACCACATGTATCCTTGAAAGTACCCCAAAGGTCACCCACCTTGTTTTTGCATCACTATCTCTCTGTTTTCTTTTTCTTTTTCTTTTTCTTTGGGGTGGTGGTGGGAGGACAGGGAATTGAGGTAAAAAAAATTGTTGTTAAAAAATAATATAATTTATATCTGATAATTTTATCTACCAGTTTAAGTTTTGGAATTGAAATAAATCTTTGATATGATATTAGAATCTTTTTAACTAAACAATCACAGTTCAAATCTCACTATCCTTATTTTTTATTCTAATTAAAATTAAGTGATAGCACAAGATAATTTTACTTGAGATGATGTATTAAAAAATAATATAAATTATATATTAAAATTTCACCTAACAGCTATAAAGATTGTATAAGGTGTTGTTTTGATATCTAGTTATATTATTTTGGTGCTTCTGCTTTTCTTTTTCTTTTTTCTTTTTTCTTTTTTAGGATAGGGTGTATTAATTGAAGTTAGTTGATTTATTAGCATAGATAAATTTTCAATACACCACAAGTCAGGCTAAATTTTGTTAGCGTAAAGGAAAGAATATTCAAGCATTGTTAATGAGTTTTCTAGTAAAAAAATGAATCATTAAGTCAAAATTTAATGTATACATTTAATAAAATAGATTGAGAATTATATGAGTCTAGAAATGCCAAAAACAAAAAGATCATAACGCATTAAATTAAAATCTAATGCATAAACTTAATCTTAGTCGTGAAGTTGAAAAGCAGACGCAAATAAAGATATATGATCATGTGTTGTAAGAAAACCTTTGATTTATTTAATTTAATTATATGGCACTATTATTTTTTTATATATAAAAAAGTAATAATTTAAAGTTCATTGAAACAAAATAATTTGCTAGTAAAAGTCTTTTTTTTCTTATTCATATCTTTAATTTAAAAAAATATAACAATTTTTTCTATGTCAATTATTTAGTAAAAAAAAACAAAAGCATTTAGAAGACATATCCAAAAAAAAATCAGGATGATTTAAAATAAGGTTAAAAAAGATGCATCTCTAACTAAAACCCTCTTGTGTGATTAAAGTGCTCCTTTTTTGGAAAATTTTCACCACAATATTTTTTTTTTGTTAGACGACATTCTATTATTATTCTAAAAGCAAGTTTGAATTCTAAAAAATTAAAATCCTAATAATTTTAATACAGGTGTATTAAAAAAACATAATAATAATTCAACGCCCATGTTTTGTTGTGTGGAATTCTTTGAAAGTGTTTTTTAACCCGAGTTTCGAATTAAACGATGTTGGGGTTGACTTGATATGATATAATTAACTTGGAAAATCTAAAAATAATTCTAAAAAATAATAAAAACATGGCTTGACTTAAAAAAATCAAGACAACATTTTTTTTTAATATTAAGGTGGCAACATATCATATTGATCCAAGTTAACTTGTCAAATGCACGACCTTGATCATGAACTCAACTAAGTTTAATAAGTTCATTTCAAAAAAAAATTATTTAATTATATGATAAAAAAATTGTAATAACGGTAAATCAACATAATAAAATAAAGACAAAATTGATTATGATGTGGTGAACAAAAGAATGATTATTTGGGAACAAAGTAAAAACTAAATTGAATTTAATAAAATAATATCTAAAAGACATTCTTTATTAATCTAAGGAATTTTAAAGAGATTATTTATATTATATTTTAAATTATATAATATTAAAAAATTAAATTTCAATTGTTGAATTAAAAAAAACAACAACAACAATAAATTAATGTGTGTAAATAAACCCAAATATGTGTGTAAACTCCTGGATAAAATCCACAAAATTAATAAGAAAAATACTATAGTAAATGAGTAAAGTGAAAATTTGAGTTTAAAAGGTGACCTTAGATTGTAGGAATTTGAAATAAAATGTTCATGTATTAGTTTTAAAATAAAAATATAAAAAATAAAGGGGGAAACAAAGAAAAGCAGATAAAAATCAAATAAAAATGATAAAAGAAAATCAATATTCTAGCATATAATATAATAAAATTCAATGTAGTCAGTTTAAACTCATTTTTAAAAGTGTATCTGAATGTAGAAAATATAACTCGATTAATATAAAAGGTATAGTGTAAACCTAAGGTTGAAAATTGATAAACACGTATAAATATGAAGAATTTTCATAAATTTAGAGTGAAAATATTTAGAAAAGTATTTTTAAAATTTTTAAATAAATTAATGTATGGTTTTATGTGCAAATGATTTGGACCACCGATATAAATCTTATGCATAATCACACAGCTTTTTTTAACTCGGAAAGGAATCAAAATTTAAGAAAAATCTGTATTATAAATAGGATAAAAGTTCCCAATAAATTGGTTAAAATTTTGGATTATTTAAGTATATAAAACAGTACAAAAAATAGATTTATGACATTCATAAGGAATAGCTAAATTTATTAGGGTTAGCCAAAGTTTATGGCATTTACGAGGGATGGTTGGATTTATTGGCAACATGTGAGTTAGGTGGAAAGCCTATGACACCTACGAGGGATGGTACTGTATAAAAGTATATTTATGTGTGTTAGAAGGATCTCATTAAAATAAAATGGTATCAGGTAAATTATGCCTTCAGAACGGGAAAACAATATCAGGACGTGAAATTAATGTTGCTCTCTTCTTTGTTATTTTACTGTGATTCTCTTCTTACTTTTTTAAATTTAAAAATTAAAATGTGGATAAAATAAATTTTTAAATTAAATCATATAATTTTCAAAGTAAAAAAAATGACAAAATCTTAAGGCTAAATTTAAAAAAAAAATAAACCGTTCTTCTACTGAGGTGGTGCCGACAGTTTTGCTTAGCTTTCCTACAATGTAGATACGTGGCAGATGGGGAGGTGACTTCACTTAGACAACCCGTAGCGGTTATTTTGGTACTACATAGATGCAACAAGACAAGCAATCCTCCAATCTTCTGCAGATAGTTACAGATTATCCCAGAGGTTAGATAGGCAGTAATACGAGTCAGCTCAACGCCTCGATGAGTTGACATTTTGCAGTTTGATCACCCTTTAGTTTCCTGACTGCTACGGAATGACCATATTTGAAGAATCGTTCTTTCAAACTTCTTGCTCTCCACCTCATTTCGAATGCATCATCGTTTCCAATCTATATTTACCGCCGGTTATTTGCTTATGAATTTGAATGGTTCCTGAGCGGTTCGAGGCAGCCACAGTTGTTTCGTGGGCGGCCTGCGCCAATGGTTCCACGTTCGGTTAATGGTTGAACCACCGTGACCTGGGCCTTGTGTGGTTCAGTTGGTCCTCACAAGGGAGCTCGGTGAGAGTCTCAAAAGGATGAGAATATCTTGATTCTCAAGTGTCATGATCTGAATGGCGATGGTTTAAGCTCAAATCTCCGGACTCTGTCCATAAGATTGGATTCACGTTTTTAGAGCCCATTCAAACAGCACGGCCACTGGCCTTGCAAGCGGCCTGGTGAATGAACATCCAGTTAATTTGGATTTGACCCTGAGAATCACGAGCCATATGAAAATAGATTGGAGTGGTTGTGATTTAAAGTATTTTTATTTAGAAATTATTAAAATAATATTTTGTTTATTTTTTTAAAATTATTTTTAACGTTAAAACAGTTTAAAAATATAAAAAAGTTAATTTATTTAAAAAACATTAAATTTTATAAAAACATTCTCAAACACCTCCTATACATCATCATCGTCCTTGCGCTTTTGTGCCGACAGTGAAATCAAGTCTTGTAGACTTTACAACAGCACTGCGTGCTAGATTTTCATGGGCCATTTGGTGGCGCTTGTTTCTTGTTGTCGATCAGAAGTGAGCCGAGAAAACAAACTCATCATTCTGAAATAAATGGATCTAATTTCTGTCCCTCGAAGAAAAGAAAAGGACGAACAGAAGGGACACAAATAGTAAAGTTTGCGTCATTGGGAGTGTTTTTCATAATTTTCTAAAACATTTCTATTAATATATTCAATAAATTGATAGATGGTGATTGAGTAAAAACATTCC
>Ga0325401_1000393_pt1 | contig 30716 bp, 16 predicted proteins | sample PopdelMetagenome_FD_205666 | JGI IMG/M metagenome (GOLD analysis project Ga0325401, IMG submission 205666) | Populus deltoides microbial communities from Bellville, Georgia, United States - Xylem-PdKOR-R2 | ecosystem: Host-associated > Plants > Phyllosphere > Stem > Wood/Secondary xylem | place...
CTGCGCTGGGTGACGTGGAACTGTTCGGGGGTCAGCGCGGCGATGGCTTCGTCGGTCTTGCGATAGGTGGTCACGCGTCGTTCTCCGATAGGGGCTCGCGTCGAATGTGGGACCTCTCGCAAAAATGTGAAGCCGATGCGTCGGATCCGGATGCTCGCCCGTTATGGCGCCAACAGAACAGGGGGTGACGACATGACCGATCGCGAACAGCAGTTGCGCGACAAGGCCTATCAGATCTGGCAGACCGAGGGCGAACCTCATGGTCGCGACAAGGATCATTGGGACGAGGCGGAGCGCACGCTCGCCCCCGCCGCGGACGCCGACGCCACCGCGCGCGAGACCGCGGCGCCGACCGGCGAGGATTACCAGCCCGGCGGTGAGGCACCCCCCGCGACCGGTGAAGCGCCCGCTGTCGCCAGCGCCGGCCATGCCCTAACCCCGACGAACACGGGGGAAGCCGCGTCTGCCGATGCGGCGGCTCCTCCGCCCCCCACAAAGGCCGCAAAGCCCCGCACCCCTCGTGCCAAGGGCAAGCCCGTCGCACGCTAGCGCGACGTTTCTGCCGAACCCGACCGGCCCTGTTTCCCGGAGTGATCCCGCTTGTCCTCATTGCCTGACCGGCTGTTGCCGGGATCGCCCTATCCGCTGGGCGCGACGTTCGACGGCCTGGGCGTCAACTTTGCCGTCTATTCGGCCAACGCCGATGGCATCGAGCTGTGTATCTTCGATCCTTCCGGCAAACGCGAACTCCGCCGCTATCCGCTGACCGAATGGACCGACGAGGTCTGGCACGGCTACCTGCCCGACATGGAGCCGGGCCTCCTCTACGGCTACCGCGCGCACGGCCGCTACGAGCCCGAGGCGGGGCACCGCTTCAACCCCAACAAGCTGCTGCTCGACCCTTACGCGCGCAAGCTCGCAGGCTCGATCAAGTGGACCGACGCGCTCCACGGCTATCGCGTCGGCAGCCGCAAGGACGACCTTTCCTTCGACAAGCGCGACAGCGCCCCTGCGATGCCCAAGGGCGTGGTGGTCGACGATCATTGGGACTGGGCGCGCGACACCCGGCCCAACACGCCGTGGTCGGAAACGGTGATCTATGAAGCCCACGTCAAGGGGCTGACCAAGCTGATGGAGCTGGTGCCCGCGCGCGAACGCGGCACCTATGCCGCGCTGGGGCATCCGGCGGTGATCGCGCACCTTCAGCGGATCGGCGTCACCGCGATCGAGCTGCTGCCGATCCAGGCGTTCACGCAGGACCGGTTCCTCCAGGAGAAGGGCCTTCGCAACTATTGGGGGTACAACACCCTCGCCTTCTTCGCGCCCGAGCAAAGCTACATGGCGGGCGACCACCAGGACGAGCTGCGCCGCGCCGTCCACCGCCTGCACAAGGCGGGGATCGAGGTGATCCTCGACGTCGTGTACAACCACACCTGCGAGGGGTCCGAGCGCGGGCCGACGCTGTCGTGGCGCGGGCTGGATAACGCCAGCTACTACCGCCTCGCGCCCGAGCCGCGATACACGATCAACGACACCGGCACCGGCAACACGCTCAACATGAGCAAGGCGCGGGTAATCCAGATGGTGGCGGACAGCTTGCGTTACTGGGCGACCAGCTTCGGGATCGACGGGGTCCGATTCGACCTCGGCCTGACGCTGGGACGTGAGGCGACCGGGTTCGACCCGGGATCGGCGTTCTTCGACGTGCTGCGGCAGGACCCGGTGCTGGGGCGGCTCAAGCTGATCGCGGAGCCGTGGGACGTCGGGCCGGGCGGGTATCAGCTCGGCAACTTCCCGCCAGGCTTCGCCGAATGGAACGATCAGTATCGCGACACCGTGCGCCGCTTCTGGCGCGGTGACGCAGGCGAGCGGAGCAAGCTTGCCGCGCGGCTGGCCGGGTCCGGCGACCTCTTCGACCGGCGGGCGCGGCGGCCTTGGGCGAGCGTCAACCTCCTTTCCGCACACGACGGCTTCACGCTGGCGGACACCGTCGCCTACGAAGGGCGACACAACGACGCTAACAAGGAAGACAATCGCGACGGCCATAGCGAAAACTACTCGCGCAACTGGGGCGCGGAAGGGCCGACCGACGATCCCGACATCAACGACGCCCGCGCCCGCGTGATGCGCTCGATGCTGCTGACCCTGCTGACTTCGCTCGGCACCCCGATGCTGGTCGCGGGCGACGAGTTCGGACGGACGCAGGGCGGCAACAACAACGCGTATTGCCAGGACAATGCGGTCAGCTGGCTCGACTGGCAGGCGGCGGCGAGCGATGCAGGCGAGGCTCTGATCGACTTCACCGCGCGGCTGACCGCGCTGCGCCGCCGCTATCCGGCGCTCCGCGCGCCCGCCTTCCTCCACGGGCACGCCTCGCCGACCGAGGGCGTTCAGGACCTCGAATGGTTCGACGAGCGCGGCGCGCCGCTCAGCCCCGAGGATTGGCAGAACCCGGACGGGCGCGCGCTGGTGATGCGGCGGGCGCTCGCGACCGACGACGGCGGGGTCGAGATGGTGACGCTGCTGCTCAACGGATCGGCCGATGCGCTGACCTTCCACCTCCCCGACCCGCCGGGTGAGCGGACCGTGCTGATCGACAGCGCGCGGCCCGAGCAGGGGGACGTGGTAATTGCCGACGAGTACCAGGTCGGCCCGCAGTCGGCGGTGCTGGTCACCCGCACGATCGCGCCGGTCGCATGAGCGGTTGGGGCGCCGAGCCGCTGTCGGACGGACGCACCGCGTTCCGGCTGTGGGCACCCGCCTGCACCGCGGTAATGCTGGAGATCGACGGCGAGCCGCCGCACGCGATGGCGGCAGAGGCGGACGGCTGGTTCGCCGCTATCCTGCCTGCCGCGCCCGGTGCCCGGTATCGCTTCGTGATCGACGGCCAGCGCGTGCCCGACCCGGCGTCGCGAAGGCAGGACGGCGGCGTCGATGGCTGGAGCGTGGTGGTCGATCCCACGCATGAATGGGAGTACTCCGACTGGCGCGGGCGGCCCTGGGCGGAGACGGTGCTGGTCGAGCTGCACGCCGGTGCGATGGGCGGCTATGCCGGTGTCGCCGACGCGCTGCCGGCGCTGGCAGAGCTTGGCGTCACCGCAGTCGAGCTCATGCCGATCGGCGCGTTCGGGGGCGAGCGGGGCTGGGGCTATGACGGCGTGCTGCCCTATGCGCCGCACGAGGCGTACGGCACCCCGGCGGAGCTGCGCGCGCTGGTCGATCGCGCGCACGGGCTCGGCGTGTCGGTGTTCCTCGACGTGGTGTACAACCACTTCGGGCCCGACGGGAACTATCTCGGCCTTTACGCGCCCGACTTCTTCCACCCGGAGATACACACCCCCTGGGGCGGCGCGGTCGCGGTGGACCGGCCCGCGGTGCACCGCTTCTTCGTCGACAATGCGCTGATGTGGCTGCGCGACTACCGGATCGACGGGCTGCGCTTCGATGCGGTGCACGCGATCGGCGATCTGGGCTTCCTCGACCGGATGGCGGCGGAGATCCGGACGGCGTTGCCCGACCGCCATGTCCATCTCGTGCTCGAGAACGAGGACAACGACGCCACCCGCCTTTCGCCCGAGCGATTCAACGCGCAGTGGAACGACGACTTCCACAACGTCCTCCACGTCCTGCTGACCGGCGAGACCGATGCCTATTACCGCGATTTCGCCGAGCGCCCGGCCGAGCGGCTGGCGCGGTGTCTGGCGGAAGGGTTCATCTATCAGGGCGAGGGCTCGCCCAACCACGACGGGAAGCCGCGAGGGTCGCCCAGCGGCCACCTGCCCCCGACCCGGTTCGTCAGCTTCCTCCAGAACCACGATCAGGTCGGCAATCGCGCGCTGGGCGAGCGGCTCACGCGGCTGACCTCGCCCGAGAAGCTGCGCGCCGCCACCGCGCTGCTGCTGCTCGGGCCGCAGGTGCCGCTGCTGTTCATGGGCGATGCGGAGGGCAGCGAGACACCGTTCCTGTTCTTCACCGACTTCCACGACGAGCTGGCGGATGCGGTTCGCAACGGGCGCCGGCGCGAGTTCGCCAAGTTTGCCGCCTTTGCCGACCCCGCCGCGCGCGAGGCGATCCCCGATCCCAATGCGGGCGGGACGTTCGAGGCGTCCCGGCCGCAGCCCGGCCCGGATGCGGATGGATGGCGGGCGTTCGTCGGCGAATTGCTCCGCCTGCGCCGCGAGCGCATCGTCCCGCATCTGGAGGGCGCGCGCGCGATCGGGGCGGAGGCGACCGGCGCGGCGGCGGTGACCGCGCGGTGGCGGCTGGGCGACGGCAGCACGCTGGGGATCGCGATCGACCTCGCCGACGAGCCCGGTCCCTTGCCGCCTCACGCCGATCCGCTGTTCGTCGAGGGCGATCGGCTGGTCGCCTGGATCGAGCGATGACCGGCCTTCATGCCGCCGCCGCCGCCGCGGGGCTGTCGCGCGACTGGGAGGATGCGGATGGCCGCGCGCACCGCGTGTCGGACGACGTGCTCGCGGCGGTGCTCGCGCGGCTCGACACGACCCCACCGGCGCGCCCCTTCGTCGTGGCGATCGCCGGCGAGCCGATCGCCCTACCCCCGGCCTTGGCCACCGGGCCGGCGACGCTGCTGGCGGAAGACGGCCGCGAGGCCGCGGTGGCGCGCGGCGCGGACGGCACGCTCTCGCCAGTGCATGCGATCGGTTATCACCGGCTGGTGATCGGCGGGGCGAAGGTCGATCTCGCCGTCGCGCCGGCACGCTGCCCGGCCGCACCGCCGGGTCGCGGCTGGGCGGCGGCGGTGCAGGTGCCGGCATTGCGCGGTGACATGCCGCGTGCATTCGGCGACGTCGGCGCACTGGCGGACGCGGCGCTGGCATTCGGGGCGGCAGGGGCGGACGCCCTCGCGATCAGTCCCACCCACGCGCTGTTCCCCGCCGATCCCACCCGCTACAGCCCCTATGCCCCCTCCACCCGGCTGTTCCACAACGTCCTGCTCGCCGACCCCGCGCTGGTCGGCCAGCGCCTGCCGCCCGAAGCCGATCCGGACTTGATCGATTGGCAGGAGGCCATCCCGCGCCGGTTGCAGGCGCTGAGAGGGGAGTTCAATGCCCTCGACGATCCCCGCCGGGCGGCGTTGCAGGCGTATCGCAACGATCGCGGACCCGCGCTGGAGGCGCACGCCCGGTTCGATGCGCTTCACGGCCTGTTCCACGCGCAGGACGGCGCGCGCGGCTGGCGGGAATGGCCAAGCGCGTATCGCGATCCCAATGGCCCCGCGGTCGCCCGCTTCGCCGCCGAGCGGCCGGACGACGTTGCGTTCTTCGCGTTCCTGCAGTGGCTGACCGAGCAGGGCCTCGCCGCCGCGCAACAGGCCACACGCAGCCGCATGCGGATCGGGCTGATCGCGGACCTCGCGATCGGGATGGACGCGGGCGGCAGCCATGGCTGGAGCCGGCCGGGCGAGCTGCTGACCGGCCTGACGGTCGGCGCGCCGCCCGATCCGCTGGGGCCGGACGGCCAGAACTGGGGCATCGCCGCGCTCGATCCGTTCGCGTTGCGCCGGACCGGGTTTGCGCCTTGGGCGGAGACGCTGAGGGTCGCGCTCGCGCATGCGGGTGGTATCCGGATCGACCATGCACTGGGGCTGAAGCGGTTGTGGGTGGTGCCCGAGGGTGCCACCGCCGGTCAGGGCGTGTACCTCGACATGCCCTTCGACGAGATGCTGGCCGTGCTCCGCATCGAGGCGCATCGGGCGGGCGCGCTGGTGATCGGCGAGGACCTGGGTACCGTGCCGCCCGGCTTTCGCGAAACGCTCGCGGCGCAGGGCCTGCTGGGGATGCGGGTGCTTCCGTTCGAGCGGGATCGCAGCGGCCGCTTCACCGACCCCGCGGGCTGGAACGCCGAAGCGGTGGCGATGACCGGCACCCACGATACCCCGACACTGGCGGGCTGGTGGCGTGGGCGGGACATTGCGTGGAACCGGGCGCTGGGACGCGGATCGGCGGGAGACGATGCCGACGCGACGCGGGCGACCGAACGCGAGGCGTTGTGGAAGGCGGTCGACGGCGACGCCCCAGCGCCCGAGGCCCCGCCGATCGATCGCATTATCACCCATGTCGCCGCCGCACCCGGCCCGCTCGCGATCGTGCCGGTCGAGGATCTCGCCGGGCTGGAGGAACAGCCCAACCTGCCCGGCACTATCGACGAACATCCCAACTGGCGCCGCCGCCTGCCCGCAACCACGGACGCGCTGCTTGGGAAGCCCGCAGTGGCAGCGCGTACCGCCCTTCTCACCCGGCTGCGGCCCGGACAGGATTACCGATGACGCCACGCGCCACCTATCGCTTCCAGTTCCATGCCGGCTTCACCTTCGCCGATGCTTGCGCCCTTGTCCCCTATCTCGACACGCTCGGGATCAGCCATGTCTATGCCTCGCCGATCACGGTCGCGACCACCGGCTCAACCCACGGCTATGACGTAGTCGATCCGACGCGGATCAATCCGGAGCTGGGCGGCGAGGAGGGCCTGCGCGCGCTGGTTGCGACGTTGCGGGCGCGGGACATGGGGCTGGTGATCGACATCGTCCCCAACCACATGGGGGTCGCGGGGGGTGAGAACCCGTGGTGGACCGACGTGCTCACCCACGGTCAGGCGAGCGAACATGCCCGCGTGTTCGACATCGACTGGCGGCACCGCATCGTGCTGCCGGTGCTCGGCACGCCGTTGAAGGATGCGCTCGACGCCGGCCAGATCGCGGTCGAATTTTCGGACGGTCGCTGGTCGATCGCTGCCTATGGCGAGCACCGCTTTCCCATCCGCGACGAGGATCAGGCCCTCGCGGAAACGCTGCCGATTGGCGTGCTGCTCGACCGCCAGCACTATCGCCTCGCCTGGTGGCGGACCGCCAACGATCAGCTCAATTGGCGGCGCTTCTTCTCGATCAATGAGCTGGCCGGCGTCCGGATGGAGGACGATGCGGTGTTCGAGGCGGTGCACGCGCTGGTGTTCCGCCTGTATGCAGAGGGGCTGATCGACGGGGTCCGGGTGGACCATGTCGACGGGCTGACCGATCCGGCTGGCTATTGCCGCCGGCTGCGCGACCGCCTCGACGCGCTGCCCCGCCCCGCCGACGCGCCGGCTGGCCCCGCGTGGATCGTGGTTGAAAAAATCCTGGCCGACGGCGAAGCGCTCGATCCCGATTGGGGCGTCGACGGCACCAGCGGCTATGACTTCATGGAGGAGGTCGCGGCGCTGCTCCACGACGAGGCCGGGGCCGAACCACTCGGAGCGTTATGGGCGGCGGTGAGCGGGCGGTCGCCGGACTTTGCGGGCGAGGAGCTGCTCGCCCGGCAGGAGCTGCTCGCCTGGCAATTCACCGGCCAGCTCGAAGGGTGTACCGACGCGTTCCGCGCCCTGGCCCACTCGACCGGCGAAGGCGACGGGCTGACCCGCGCGATGATCCGCCGCGCGATCGAGCGGCTGCTCTGGGCGTTTCCGGTGTACCGCACCTATGGCACCGGCCACGCCGCTCCGGCCGGCGACGCGGCGATCCGCGCCGTCGCGCGCGAGCGGGCGGGGCCGCTGCTGCCGCCGGGCGAAGCGATGGTCGCCGACCTGACCCTGCGCTGGCTCGCGGGCACCGGTCCGGGCGATCCGGCGCTGGCAGCCAAGGCGGTGCGGCGGTTCCAGCAGCTGTCGGCCCCGATCGCGGCCAAGGCGGTCGAGGATACCGCTTTCTATCGCTATGGCCGGCTGCTCTCGCGCAACGATGTCGGCTTCGCGGCGGGGGTGATGGCGCTGTCCGTCGACGACTTCCACGCCCGCATGGAGGCGCGTGCCCGCGACTGGCCGCGCGCGATGCTGACCACCGCCACCCACGACCACAAGCGCGGCGAGGACAGCCGCGGACGGCTGGCGGTGCTGAGCGCGGTGCCGGAGCAGTGGGCGGCCGCTGTGGCGGTATGGGAGGGGATCGCCGACCGGATCGGCCCCGCGATCGACCGCGGCGACCGTTACATGCTGTTCCAGGCGCTGCTGGGTGCATGGTCCGACGATGCTCCCGACCTGGCCGACCGCCTCGTCGCCTGGCAGCAGAAGGCATTGCGCGAGGCCAAGCTGCGCTCGTCCTGGGAGGCGCCGGACGAAGAGTATGAGGCGGCGGGCGCGGCCCTGATTCGCGGGCTGCTCGCCGATTTCGCGTTCGTCGAGTCGGTCCGGGCATTCCATGCCGAGATTGCCCCCGCCGCGAACGCCAACAGCCTGGTCCAGGCGGCGTTGCGCTGCATGCTGCCCGGCGTGCCGGACCTGTACCAAGGGGCCGAGCTTTCCGATCTCAGCATGGTTGATCCCGACAACCGGCGACCGGTCGATTACGCGCGGCGCGAGGCGCTGCTGGACGGCGGCGACGCCAAGCTGACGCTGATCCGGCGGCTGCTCGGGCTGCGGCGGGAGCAGCCGGCGCTGTTCGCGGCAGGCAGCTATGAGCGCGCGTGCGTCACCGGGTCCGACGCGATCCTCGCCTTCACGCGCCGGAGCGGAGACGCGGTGCTGCACGTCGCGGTGCGGCTGCTGCAGGCTTCGCTCGACGAGGTGACGATCGCGTTCGACGCTGGGGACCCATGCCCCGCCATGGACCTGCTCGGCGACGCTCCGGTATGGATTGCGATCGAAGGAGCCGACGCATGACCGACTACACCCCGCCCGACGTCTGGACGTGGAACCGCGACAATGGCGGCCGGTTCGCCAGCATCAATCGCCCGGTAGCGGGCGCAACGCACGAGCACGAGCTGCCGGTCGGGCAACATCCGCTCCAGCTCTATTCGCTGGCGACGCCCAACGGCGTGAAGGTGACGATCATGTTGGAGGAGCTGCTCGCCGCCGGTCACGCTGGGGCGGAGTACGACGCCTGGCTGATCCGCATCAACGAGGGCGACCAGTTCGGCAGCGGGTTCGTCGGGATCAACCCCAACTCGAAGATCCCTGCGCTGCTCGATTGCAGCGGGCCCGAGCCGGTGCGGGTATTCGAGTCGGGCGCAATCCTGGTCCATCTCGCCGAGACGTTCGGCGCGTTGCTGCCGCGCGAGGGCGCGGCGCGGGCGGAGTGCCTGTCGTGGCTGTTCTGGCAGATGGGCAGCGCACCGTATCTGGGCGGCGGGTTCGGGCACTTCTATGCCTACGCGCCGACCAGGATCGAGTATGCGATCGACCGGTTCGCGATGGAGGCCAAGCGCCAGCTCGACGTGCTCGATCGGCAGCTGGCGGAGCGGCCCTGGCTGGCGGGCGACGACTACACGATCGCCGACATTGCGGTGTGGCCCTGGTATGGTCAGCTCGCGCTGGGGGCGCTGTACGACGCAGGCACCTTCCTGTCGGTCGCCGACTATCGCCATGTCCAGCGCTGGGCGCAGACCATCGCCGAGCGGCCGGCGGTCGTTCGAGGGCGGATGGTCAACCGGGTCATGGGCGACCCGGCGAGCCAGCTGCACGAACGCCACGACGCCGCCGACTTCGAAACCCGGACGCAGGACAAGTTGGCGGGCGGATAACCCGCCCGCGCGGCGTCGCCTCAGCTCTGCTTGACGAACTCGACCCGTCGGTTCGCGGGCGCAAAGGCGGAGCTGCCACGGATCGGGCGATCGGGGCCATAGCCCTTCGCGGTCAGGCGCGACGGATCGACGCCCTGCTGGACCAGATAGTCCACCACCGACTGGGCGCGCGCCTGCGACAGCGTGACGTTGCGGTCGCGGGTGCCGGTCGCGTCCGTATGCCCCTCGATCGCGAAATGCATGCCCGCGAGCTGCGGCGCGGCCATCGCCTGGGCGAAGCTGCGCGCCTCCGAACGAGCCTGCGAGGTCATTTCGGCGGAGTTGCGGCCGAAGGTGACGAGCATGTCGATGCCGCCGCCGGGGCGGACACGCGCCGGGCGGACGACGCGACGCGTCGCCTTGACCCGCTGCGGCCTGCGCGCGTTGCTCGCCGCCTTTACCTGAGGCTCGTCACCGCTGGCACGGGCCAGGCTGAACGCTTTTTCGTTGCCAACCTTGACCCGCCCCTGCGCGCTCGGCTGGCCTGCGCCGTCGCAGCTGCCGGTCATCGCGCAGATGATCGCTTCGGGCGTGTTCTGCGCGGTCTGCGCGCTCGCCAGCGCGGCGGTTCCCAGGCCGATCCCAGCCATCACGATCCCGATACGACGCATCCGCCAAGTCCTTCCCCGATCCATCTCGGCCAATCTAGAACAAGGCGCGCCGGGGAGCAATCGGCGTCGTTGCACCGTTGTGCGCACACGCTACACCGACCGCGTGACGCTCCAGCTCCAGCTCCGCCGCGGTCGCGCCGCCCAGCCCGGCCGCACCCATTGGCCGCTCACGGGTGAGGACGTGGTGGTGGGTGCCGCGCCCGAATGCGATTGCCGGCTGGCGGACGGGGTCGCGGCACGGCACTGCCAGTTCGGCTGGCGCCAAGGCATGTGGCTGGTCGTCGACCTGGGCGGCGGCACCGCGCTGAACGGCCGGCCGCTCGATCGGCCCGCCCCGGTCGGGCCTGGTGATGTCGTGACGATCGGCGGGTGCGAGCTGGCGGTCGCGGCGACGGCGGAGTCCGGGGCGGGCGGCGTCGCCGCGCTCCTCGCCGCGGCGGGACTGTCGGGCGAGGCGGTAGCCGGCAGCGAGACGGAGGTACTGGCGGCGGCGGGCGCGCTGCTCCGGCGGCTGGTCGACGGGCTGGTGGCGCAGCTCGCCGCCCGCGCGCGGGCCAAGGCCGATATCGGTGCCGCAGCGACGATGTTCTCGCCAGGGGGGCTCAATCCGCTGAAAGCGCTGCCGGGCGATCGGGCGCTGGCGGCGCTGCTTGACCCAGGCGGCATGGCCCCGGATCGGGCGGTGGACGACGCCTTTGCCGACCTGGAGGCGCATCACGCCGCAACACTGGCGGCGATGCAGCAGGCGCTGGCGGCGACGCTGGACCGCTTCTCCCCCACCGCGATCCGCGGTCGGGCGCAGGATGGTGGCCTGATGGCACGGGTCCTGCCCCACGCCCGCGAGGCGGCGCTGTGGTCCGCCTACGAGCGCGAGTTCGACGGGGTGGTCAAAGGGTCGAGCGACGCGTTCGTCGAGATGTTCGCGCGCGAGTTCGGCCGCGCCTACCGGTCCCTCAGTTCGGCACCTCGTCGACCATCTTGAACCAGGTCATCTCCGACCGCCAGCCGTTCGCGCGCGCGGCGGCGGCGAAGCGCGCGGGCCAGTCCGCGCCGCGGCTCCCCGCCGATCCCGTGACCAGCGCGTCTTGAAAGCCGCCATCGCCGGTCAGCAGCAGGATGCCCGACCAGCCGACATGGTTGGCGTCGATCGAGAAGCGATAGCGGCCGTTGCCGAGGTCCGCGATCGGCACGCCGGGCTTGGGCAGCTTGTCGAACGCGGCGCGGTTGGGGACCAGCGGCGATATGGTGCCGTTGGGTTCCAGCCCGTACAGCGCGAAATCCTTGACCCCGTTGAGGTCGAGGTTGGTGACCGTCCGCGCGCCGATCTGGCCCTGGTAGTTGCTTTCGGTGCCGAAGCGCGCGACCTCGAACGTCCGCTGCGGCGCGGTCAGGTGCGGCTGGCCGGTGCCGCGAATCTGGCGGAACGCGTTGACCGAGCTGCACTCGGACCCCGAGATCGGCGCGACCTCCGAAAAGTCCGCCGAGTCGAGCTTCGCGCCTGCGCCCGCCACCACCCGGGCGATCGCAGCCTGTGCCTCGGCGGGCCGGCCGGCGACACCGGTCAGGCGCAGCGTCAGCCCGCCGGGGCCCGAGCCGCGGTCGGACAGGTCGAGCCACGAGCAGGTGATGTTGGGCAGCGCCGCGGCGACCGCGCCCGCCGGGTCCTGCGCCGGCCGGGCGCTCGCCGCGACCGGGGTAGCGGGTTCCTCGCCGCCGCTCGTCAGCCACCAGCCGACCCCGCCCGCCAACACCAGCGCGAGCACCCCGCCGCTCGCGATCAGCGGCAGCGGCGGCCTGGCCCGTGCGCCTTCGGGAGTGGTCGCAGGAGCCGGCTTGCGCTCGGGCTTCGGCTTCGACTTGGGTGCAGGTTCCGCCCGCACCTGTGCCGCGGGCGCGGCCAGCGCTGCCAGCACCGCGTCCATCGAGCGCAGCCGGTCGGCGGGGTTGGGCGCGAGCATCTGCGCCAGCACCGGCCGCAACCCTTCCGGCGCGGCGTCGAGCGGAACCCCCTGCCGCCGCTTGTCGATCGCATCGACAAAGCTGCCGCCCAGGTCGATCCCGCCGCGGTTTGCCACCGCTAGGATCACCAGCGCGAGGCTGTAGACGTCGGTCCACGGCCCGACCTCGCGATCGAAATCGCCGAGCTGTTCGGGCGCGACACAGTTGAGCTTGCCCGCGAACCCGTCGCCCACGATCGTCTTCGAGCCGGGATCGAGGTCCTTGGCGATGCCGAAGTCGATCAGCCGCGCCTTGCCGAGGTCGCCGCCCTCCAGCAGCACGTTGTCGGGCGAGATATCGCGATGGATAGCGCCCAGGTGGTGCGCCGCCTGCAATCCCGCCGCGAGCCGCCGCAGCAGCGCGACCAGCTGCACCTCGTCCGCGTTCATGTCGGCGAGCACGTCCATCAGGTTCGCGCCGTCGACGAACTCGGTGACGATGTAGAGCACGCCGAGCTGAGGCTCCTGCGCCAGCACCCGGTACTGGACCAGCGCGGGGTGCGACAATCGGGTCAGCGTCCGCGCCTCGCGGCGGAACATCGTCTGGACGTTGGGATCGGCGGCGAGCTGGGGCAGCATCACCTTGATCGCGACGCGCTCGTCACTGGCGACGTTCGCTCCCTCGAACACCTCGCCCATGCCGCCGCGGGCGATGAAGCGCTTCACCTCGAACATGTGGTTGAGCACGTCGCCCGGCTGGATGCGCCCCGCCTCAGCCCGGGCCGGCGCGGCGGGCGGCAGCGAGGTTGCCGGTGGCGTAGCGCCGGACGCGGGCGGCGTGGTGGAGGGTGGCGCCGTGGAGGGCAGCGCGCCGCCGCTGGGCACGAACACGGTGCGATCGTCGTCGCTCACCCCTGCCCCCGACCTGCTGCGATTGCCGTCACCGTCCCACACCCCCGTGCCACGCCGCGATCCGGGTTAGCGCCGCCGCGTGACGCTCGCAATCCTCTCGCGCCGATCGCGCGGGACGGCTAGAAGCGGGCGCGGGAGGGGCCATGACCGGATTGACGCACGACCCGCAATCGTTCGATCCGCGGCGCTGGCGGCGCGAGCAGACCGGTTCATCCTCACCCGCGCCCGCGTCTGCGCCGCCGATCGCGTCGCCTTCTGTTGCCCGGCTGCCCCGTGCCGCGCTCGCGGGATCGGCGGCGATCCTCGCGCTGGGCGGAACCGCGGCATGGCTGTCCCGGCCGGTGCCGCCGCCCGCCTCGCTCGCGGCGGGGCCCGTCGCCGCACCGATCGAGGAACGCCGGATGCTGGTGCTCGCCGGGCGCGACGATCTCGCCTCCGCGCTGGTCGCCAGCGGGGTGGCAGCGGATGCGGCGGCGGCGGCGGCGCGGGTCGCCTACCCGCTGCTCGCGCCCGCCGGCGAGGTGCGCGCGGCGATGACGCTGCACCCGGCGGATCGGGGCATGGAGCTGATACGCCTGGCAGCGTCCAATCCCGATGCGTCGGGCGTGACCGTGGTGCGGGGGGCGCAGGGCTTCACCGCCGCCGCGGTCGCGGCCGATCTCGACACGCGGGTGGTGGTGCGGCGCGGGACGATGGACGACACCAGCTTCTATTCCTCCGCGGTCGCGGCAGGCGTGATCGACAGCCTGATCCCCGACTTCGCCAAGGCGCTGTCCTACGACTTCGATTTCCAGCGGGAGGTCGGCAAGGGCGACGGGTTCGAGGCGGCGTTCGAGCAGCGGGTCGATGCCGATGGCCGCGCGGTGGGGCCGCCGACCTTGCTCTACGCGTCGCTGACCGCGCGCAACAAGACCGCCTCCGCCTATCGCTTCATCCTCCCCGGCGCGGACGAGGCGAGCTGGTTCGACCGCACCGGGCGGCCGGTCAAGCGCGAGCTGCTGCGCACCCCGATCGACGCCGCGCGAGTATCGTCGGGCTTCGGCTTTCGCCTGCACCCGGTGCTGGGGTTCATGAAGCTGCACAAGGGCACCGACTTCGCCGCGCCGACCGGCACGCCGATCTTCGCTAGCGGCGACGCGACGGTGGAGTTCGCGGGACCCAAGGGGCCGAACGGCAACTTCGTCAAGCTGCTGCACGACAATGGCTGGGAGTCGCTCTACCTCCACATGAACGCGTTCGCCGCCGGCATCGCCGCGGGCGCGCATGTGCGCCAAGGGCAGCAGATCGGCGAGGTCGGCACCACCGGACGGTCGACCGGGCCGCACCTTCACTATGAACTCCACGTCAGCGGCGAGCCGGTCGATCCGCTATCGGTGCGGGTGGAGGCGGCCAGGCCGCTCAAGGGCGCGACGCTGAAAGCGTTCCTCACCGAACGCGACCGGATCGACGTCAGCCGGGCACGCGACGCGAGCTGACCCGCCACGCCGGGGGCGCGACGGCGAGCGGCAGCACCAAGGCGGCGAGCACCACCGCCATCGCGACGCTGGCGTTCAGCCCCTCGGCCGATCCGCCCCAGAGCGCGGCGCCGGTCAGGTCGAGGTCGCGGATCGCCCCGAACGCGCCGACGCCGGGATTGGGATCGAGCCCGAACAGGATCCCCTCCGCCCAGTTCCACCCGGCATGCGTGCCGATCGACGCCGCGATCCCGCCGGTGCGGATCGCGAGCAGCCCGAACAGCAGGCCACCGAGGAACAGGTTGAGCAATGTCAGCCCGCTCCGCGCCCCGCCCGCGACATGGAGCGCCGAAAACGCGAGCGCAGTCACCACCACCGCCGCCCCCGCACCCCATCCACGCCGCAGCACCGGCTGAAGCCAGCCGCGGAAGAACAGCTCTTCGGCGGCGGATTGGCCCACGGTGACGGCCGTGCCGAGCAGGATCAGCAGGACGCCGCCGACCATCGCGCCACGCTCCACCGATCCCGACAATGTCGCTTGGCCCAGCGCGAACGCAAAGCCGCCGATGCCGAGCGCGAGCCCCAGCCCCGACGCCGACGCGAGCGGCGCAGCGGCGGGATCGCGCGCGAGCGCGGCGGCGCGGCGTCCGGCCCAGGCGATCAGCGCCAGCGTGCCGTACAGCAGCAGCGTGAACAGCGTCTGAAGCGCGGGCGCGGACCAGCCGAGCGTTATCGCGAGGCGGGGCAGCAGAGCCATCGCGCCGACCACCACCGCGGCGGCGGCGAGCAGCGCGGCAATGAGGACGGGCACCGGGCGGCCCATCATGCCGCGGGCCCGGCCGGGGTCAGCATCGTCTTGCCCGCATCGCCGACGAGGAAATACGCGCCCCAGTAATAGGGATGCGACGTTTCCGGTCGCCGGATCGCCTCCAGTTGCGCGTCCCGGAGCGCGCTGCCGAGCGTTTCAGTGCGACCACGGGCGTAGAAGGTGCGCATGAACGTGTCGCTGGAGGCGGCGGCAGGTACCTTCCAGTAGGTCGCGAGCACCGCCCGTGCATTGGCGGTGATGAACGCGCGGACGAGTCCGTCGAGCGTCGCCGATGACTCGTCCTGCCCGCCGAGCCGCCCGCCCACTCCCGACACGCCGCTCGCGGTCTCGCAGGCGGACAGCACGACGAGGTTGGCGTCAAGCCGCAGCCCGGCGATCTCGCGAAAGCTGAGCAGCCCGTCCGACGGAGTCGCGCCCGCCTCGGGCGGGGCGAGCGTGGTGACCAGCGCGGGCGGCACCCGGATACAGCCGGCGCGGGTTTCGGGCAGGCCATGGGTGGCGAAGTGGAGCACCTGATAGCGCGCCAGTTCACCCCGATCGCTGAGGGTCATCAGCGCGCGGTCGGTAAAGGCGCGACCGGTGATCTCGGGCGCGGCGGACACGCCCAGCGCGGCGGTGGCGAGGCGCAGCTCGGCCGCATCGACCGGCCGGTTGGCGTTCATGATCCCCGCCAGCTCGCGATAACTGACGTCGCAACCGGTGCCGAGCGCCACCCGTTCGTCGGCGAGCCGCTGCGACAGCGCGGCGGCGGGGGCGTTCTGGCCGAAGCCGATGAACGGCCTGGGCTCGCGCGACGGCGGCAGCGCGCGGGCGATCAGGAACGAGCGTGGCGACAAGGCCCCGGTGATCTCCGCCCGACCGGCGAGGAACGCGACGCCGGAGAGGTCGTTGGGTGCCGCCTCACGCGTCGCCTGGTACCGCTTGACGCTGTCCAGGTCGGTCACCAGCACGCCTGCGGGCAGGTTGGCGAGCGGGCCGGACGGATCGATGACCAGCGCTTTGGCCGCCATCAGCGCCGGCCGGGCAGGTCCCGCGATCAGCGTGAACAGCGCGTAGGCGGCAGGCGCATCGAAGAAGGGGAGCAGCCCGCTCTCGTCGCGGATCGACCCGCGCACCCGCGCCGCCACCGCCTCGACCGCATCGGCGGGCGCGGCGAGCGGGTAGATGAAGGCACGCGTCCCGTCGATCGCCATCCCGAACGCCTGCCGACGAAGTTGCACGACCTTGAGGTATACCTCACCCGGGCGCAGCGCCGCCCGCACCTCGGCGACCGTTGCGGGGGTGTCGTCGACGCTGCGGAACTTGGGATCGCGGATCAGTTGGGCATCGACCCCGGCGAGCCGCGTCTCTGCATCGGCGCGCTCGATCTGCAAGGGCTGCAATCGCTCGGGCGTCGCCGACGCGATCTCGTACCGCAGGCGGATCAGCGTTCGCTCCAGCTCTGCCCGGTCGCGCACCCGCGCCGCGGTGGGGCCGTCGGCGGTCACCGCCCGCTGAAGGAGAGCGACCTGCCGCGCGACCGCGGGCTCGCCCACCGCCTGGATGGCGCGGAAGAACCGCTCCTGCCGGTCGGCCGCGGGAGCCTTCGCGTCCGCCTCCGCCAACAGCTGGAGATAGGTTTCCATCGCCGCGGGCACCGCATTGCCGCTCGCGCCCGAAGCGATCAGCGTGTCGGTCGCCTGTGCGAAGTCGGACAGGACTCGCGCAGGGTCAGCCCCTGGCAGGCGGGCGAGCAGGCTGGCGCGCTCCAGCTCGGTTTCGGCGACCATCGGCCCGCCGGCGTCGCCGCTCGCGTCGCGACGTCCACCGGGTGCGCCGAGCGGGCAGTCGCCGCCGTCCCGCACGCGCACCCCCTGCACCGTCGCCAGCGCGCAGTCGAACGCGTGGACCGCGTCGGCCGGGCGACCGGCGCGCGCCGCAAGCCGGCCGTACTGGCGCTGCACCCGCGCCTTGAGCGCAGCGACCGAGGCCGCGGGGACGACGCGCTGGAGCTGGTCCACCGCCACCGCGCTCTCGTCCAGTGCCGCCTTGGCATCCGCATCCTTGCCCAGAGACAGCGACGCGACGCTGCGCGCCCAGCTGCGCTGCGCCTCCAGCAGCAGCCGCGACAACTGGCGCGTGTCATTGCCCGCGATTGCGGCGCGCACCCCGCTGCCCCCGCGCGACTGGTTGAGCGCGGCGAGCGTGGCAGGGTCGTTGAGCGGATCGGCGGCGGCGTCGGCAGGGCCGAGCAGCGCCAGCGCGGCGGCAAACTGACGCTGGTTGATCGCGTCCTGCCCGCGGTAAGTGGCGGCCTTGGCCTGGAGATACGCCGCCTGGTCGATCCCCGGCGTCGCGGCGATCCCGGCCTGACCCCGGTCGAAATGATCCTTGGCCGCATCGAACTGCCCGATGTTCGAGTCGGCCAGCCCCGCCTCCAGCTCGAGCTCGGCGCGAGTCAGCGGCGGGGTCGCCGCACCCAGCCGGCTGAGCACGTCGTTGAGCAGCCGTGACGCCTCGACATATTGCCCGCGATGGTTGAGCGCGATCCCGGCCAGGAGCAAGGCGGCGGGATCGACATCCGCCGCGGTCGCGCGCGGGCCCGCGGCGGCTGCGGGGGGTGACGGCAGCGTCGCGGGATCGAACGACGCCTTGGGCTGCGCATCGGCAGCCGGAGCCCGCCCGCCCGCCGCGATCGTCCGCAACGCGCCTTCGAGCGGGCCGAGCGCGGTGACCAGCGCCGCACCCGTGTAATGTCGGCCGCCGCGCGCCAGGTCGAGCCGGACCACCGGCAGCGCCAGCCGCGGGTCGAAGCACGCCCGCGCCTCCGCCCGGCCAACGCCGTCGAGGCGGATCGCGACCGGCTGCCCGCATGCATCGCCGACCGGCAACGGCGCGTCGAGCGCCAGCAGCCACCCCTGCGCCCGTGCCGAGGTCACCCCGCGACAGGTGATCGCCCATGCCTGGTCAAACGCGCCTGCGCGATCGTCGCGCCAGTCACGGGCAAGTGCGCACGGCTCGCCATTGCCGTCGCGGCCCAGCACCAGCGTTTCGGGCGCGACCCGCGGGCGGGCGACAAGGCCGCTTCCCGCGGTAAGGGTGGCGGCGAGCAGGGCGGCGCGCGAGGCGGTCAGGGCATGGGGCATGGCGTATCGCCTTCGCAACGGGGGGCGGGTTCGGTCGCCGCATCGGCACCGGCGTCGAGGTAGAGCGCCTCGTTGTTGGTGGCGATCAACGGGTCGAACGGCAGGCTGAGGTCGTCGGCGCTGCGGACGATCTCGGCGCGACTGGTGTCGAACAGGTTGATCGTCGGCTGCGCGATCGAGGATGTCAGGCAACCCGACGCCGACCCGATGACGCAGCCGTTGATGCGGCTGGCGGCGGGGCTGACGTCGTCGCCGGTCGAAAGGCGCTCGGGGCCGAGCAGCGCGGCGGCGCTGCTGGCGATGCCGTCCACCGTGCCGAACAGCGCAAACGCGTTGGGGGTGGTCCCGACGGAGGCTAGCGTCAGCGTCGGGCCGCTCGCGCCCGCGCCGCCGATCGCGACGCCGCGCTGCTCGCCGGCGCGGCCGGTGTTCTGGAACAGGGCATAGTCACGATAGCTCAGGACCAGCGTGCCGGCGCGAAGCACCGCGCCATCGCTGTACGGTGGCGCACCGGCCGCGCTGGCGTCGTACAAGGTCGAGTTCGCGCGGGCGACATAGGTGCGGCTGATCTGGTCGGGAGTGAGACCCGATGCGCCGGTGAGGCCGATCGGCTGGAGGAAGTCGCGGTCGAGCCCCGCGCCGATCCGGTCCGCCGACAGCCTGAGCGTCGCGCCTTCGAGCAACAGCCGCCCGCCGTCCGCCTGGGTCGCGGCGATGCGGATGGTGGCGGCGCGCGCGCCCTCCCCCTCTCCACCCAGCAGCACGGTGCGCGCCGGGGTGGAACCGGGCGCGGTCACCCGGCCGAGCACGTCGATGCGGCCGCTGCCCGTCACCGCGAACCGGGTCGCGCCGGTATCCGGAGCCAGCGCCAGCGTGCCAAGCATCACGTCACGCGCGCCGCTCGCGATCGTCACCTCCGGCGCGCGCAGCAGCGCGAGTTCCGCCGCCGACAGGTCGAACCGGGGCTGCGCGTTCGCGAACTCCGCCTCGTTGCCGACGGGCGTATCGCCGAGTCGGGTGACCCCAGCGGCGGAGCCATTGCTCAGCGTGATGCGGGGGGCGGTGATTGCCCGCGCGAGCACCGCGTCGGCGGCGGTCACCCGCACCCCGGCGGCCGTGACGGTGCCGAGCGCGGCGGTGCCCGAAGTGGTGATCCCCACCTCGCCACCCACGGCCAGCGTCGATCCCGGCGCGAACGATACCGCGCCGCTCGCCCCCGTAGCCACGATCGTGGTCGCGCCGCCGGTCGCGAGCGTCACGCCGCCCAGCACCGCGACCGTGCCGATTCGCGCGGTCAGCGCCGCGTCGCGAGCGGACTGGCGCGGGGCGGCGTCGGCGCTGCCGAGCGTGATCTCGGCGGCGTCGATACGGTAGGATGCGCCGGCACTCACCGCGCCCGTGACGGATGCGACGGTCGCCCCGGCCAGCGCCAGGGTACCGGGCGTGGAGGCGCTAGCCAGCGCGAGCGCGCCGACGGTGGTAGCGACGGTGATGTCGCCGCCAGCGGTGAGCGCGCCAAGCGCTGCCGAGCCGGTACGGATCGCAACGGCTCCACCGGCGTCGATGCTGCTGGCCCGCGCGGCACCGCCCAGCGTGGCACGCACGTCCCCCGCGGTGACGATGGCCGGACCAGTCGCCCCGGTGACGCCGCCCAGATCGCCGCCGCCGGTGATCGTCACCGCGCCGGCGCGGCTGTTGAGGCGATCGATCGCGATCGCGCCAGCGCCCGCCCCGAGCACGACGTCGCCGCCCGCGTCGATCGCAGTCACGGCCAGCCCGCCCTCACCCGCCGTCGCGGTAAGTCGTCCACCCGCCGACAGCGCGTCGGCGGCGAGCGCCCGGCCGGTGAGCGCAAAGTCGCCACCAGCATCGGCGGTGCCGACCCGCGCGCGGCCGGCGGCGCTGACGGTCACGCCGCGCGCCGCCTCGATCCGGTCGGTGGACAGATCGCCCTGTCGGCTGGACAGCGCCACCGCATCGCTCGCCGTCACGCGGCCAACCGACAGCTCGCCCAGCGCCGCGACCGTTGCCGACCCCGCGCGCGCATCGACGGCGACGATCCGCGCCGTCCCGCCGCGCGCGCTCGCGTCGAGCGAACGGGCATCCACCGTGCCGATCGCGAGCGTGTTGCCGGCCAGCACCGCCGCGCCGCCGGTCGCCTCCAGCGTCGCCGCGGTCAACGTGCCGCCCGCCTCGAGCGCCAGCCCGCCCGCGGCGACGCTGGCCCGGCCGAGCGTCAGGTCACCGCCCGCCCGGATGCCGAGCGGATCGCGAACGCGGATGCTCGCGGCCGAGAACGCGCCGCCGGTGTCGAGTGTCGCTACCCCCGGCGAACCGAGCAGGCGCGCCTCCACCGCGTCGAGCGCGATGGCTGCGCCCGATCCGGCGGCGACCCGCACCGCCGATTGCAGCCCCGGCCCACCCGCCACCAGCGTCCCCGGCGCGAACGCCAGCCCGCCGGTCCCGGTCAGCAGCAGGTCGCGCCCGCCGGCTCCGTCGCGGTCCGACCGGAGCGTCAGCCCCGAGCGGCCGGTGATGCTGCCGGCCGTGGCGGCGACGGTGATCGTCCCGGCGGCGGTCTGCAACACCGGGCGGGCATCGCTCGCCCCCAGCACCACCGTCGCCGCCTCAATGCGGAGGTCGCCACCGATTGACACGCCTGCGTCGAGCAACGCCTGCCCGGCGGTGCGGATCGTCGCGCCCCGGGCGGTGGTCACCGGCCCGAACGCGGCATCGCCGCCGCCTGCGACCGTCAGCTCGCCCGCGTCGATGGCGGCACCGCCGATTCGGCCGCCGATCCCGCCACCCGCCTCGACCCGGACCGTATCGGCGACCAGCCGATCGGCGCGGACCGGGCCGGCGGCGCGGAGCAGCAGGTCGCGCGCGCGAGCCTCGCCCACCGCGATCCCCCCGTCGCCCGCCTGGGTCAGGGTCGCGCCGCCGGTCGCGCCGAGGCGTTCGACGGCCAGATTGCCAGCCCTGGCGGTGATCGCCAGCGTCGCCGCATCGACCCCGCCGAGCCGGACCGACCCGCCGGTCAAGACCGCATCGCCTGCGCGCGTCTGCGCCACGTCGAGCGTCCGCCCGGCCTCGACGTTCGATGCGCCTGCCGACGCGATCGTGGCGACCGTCGCGTCGCCGCCGGCCGCGATCGCGATCGTTCCCGCGCCGACCTGTCCGGCCAAGAGACTACCCCCCGCGCGCAGATCGGCGGCACGACCGGCGGTAACGTCCGCCAGCGATACGTCCGCTGCCGCCGCGACAGTGACGTCGGTCGCACTCGTCAGCGCACCGCCGACGACGACCCCTCCCCCCGATCGGAGCACCACGCCGTCAGCCGATCGTGCCGATGCCAGCGCGATCCCGGTCGCGCCCTCGACGCCGATCGCGCCGGTCGCCTCGAGGGTCCCGGCCGACACGATTGCGCCATCGGACCGCAGCACCAGCGCTCCGCCTCGCGCGATCGCATCAGCGGCATTCATGCTGCCGGCGGCCGTCAGCGTCGCGCCCCCCGCGGCGTCGACCACACCCATGGACAGCGCACCGCCCGCTCGCAAGGTCACGTCGCCAGCGGTCGCCGTGGCTCGAGCGAGACTCAGGTTGCCGCCCGCCGTCGCGAGCACCGACCCACCCGCAACCGCTCCGGCGGACAGGTTGCCTCCCGCCTCGATCCGGGCAAGTCCCGCACCGGCGTCCACGCCCGCCAGCGTCGCCGGGCCTGCCGCGACGACCTCGACCCCGGTGGCCGACAACAGGCCGGTGGCGGTGATCGCGCCCGCCCCGGTCAGCGACAGCGCCTCGCCGGCGATGCGGATGTCGGCGACCCGGAGCGGGCCATTGGCGGCAAGCGTCAGCGCCCGGGCAAGATCCACCCGGCCCAGCGTCACCGCGCCGGGCAGCGAAAGCGGCGACACCAACGCCCCCGCCGCATCCACGCCCAGCAGCGCGCGCGCGTCCACCGTGCCGAGCGTCAACGGCGCCCCCGTTCCGGTCAGGCGGATGCCGATATCGCCGTTGCGGACCGCACTCCCCACCTCGCCCCCTACCAGCGCGGTGTCGGCCATCGCGATCCCGGTCACCGCGTCGAGCACGATCGCCGGCCCGGTCGCGCGCGATCGCAGCGCCAGCCCGGCGGTGCCGGTGATCGCGCCGCTCGTCGCGGTGATCCGCACCAGCCCGCCCGCCGCCTGTACCCCGCCGCCAAGCGCCACGTCGACACCGGTGACGACATAGACACCGCCCACGTCCACCGCGCCGTCCACGCTCGCCAGCCGGGCGGCGGTGACGGTCGCATCGCCGCCGGTGACGATGCTGCCGACGCGGGCGTTGCCGTCCGGACCGGCCCCAGCGCTCGCGCCGGCGGGCAACGCTGCGACGAGGCTCGCATTGCCCGCGCGGACACTCTCCATGTCGATCGAGCGCGCGCCGACGCCGAGCCGGTCGTTCGCCGAAAGCCCGCTCGCGACGATCCGGCCGTTCGAGGCGGCCAGATCGATCGTCGTCCCCGACACCGTGCCCAGCGATAGGTCGCGCGCGGCGTCGATGCGCACCCCGACTCCGCGCGCCGCGCCGGTCACGGTCAGGTCGCCGCCGCTGAGCGACAGGTTGCCGTCCGCCGTTGCAGATGCCGCGGTCAGCCGGTCCGCGACAACGGTCAGGTCACGCGCGGCGGATGCGGCAGCCAGCGTCGCCGTCCCCGCGCTCGCGATCAGGTCGCGTCCGGCGGTCAGCGACGCCCGGCCGCTCCGCCCGGCGATCGTCCCGGCCGCCACGTTAAGGTCGCCCGTCTTGGTCCGGGCGGTATCGACCAGCAGCCGTCCGCTCCCGGCGTCGAGCGTCATCGCGCCCGCCGCCTCGGCGGTGCCCAGCGTCAGCGCTGTACCCCGTACCGTCGCGCCCGCCGCCGCGTCGATCGCGGCCAGCGTCACGCCGCCGCCGACGATCCCGATGTCACCCGAGGTCGACGCCACCGTGCCCGCGCCGATATCGCCCGCGCTCGCCACCAGCGACACGCGTCCGCCCGTCACGTCACCAAGCCGGATATCTCCCGCCTCGGCGCGGATCGCGACATCGCCGCCGCCGACCGTCGTCGCGGCGCCTGTCGTCGCGGCGCCGATCGCACCCGCCGCCCGGATGTCGACGGCCCCAACCGAGACCAGCGTTCCGCCGAGCCGCAGCCCGACGCTTCCCGCCGTTCCCGCGCCATCGGACAGCGTCACCGGCGAGCCGCCGCCGCCGGCCGGCCCGGCGACCAGCACGATGCCCTGGTCGGTCAGCGCCGCGCCGTTCGCCGCCAGGCGCGCATCGATGTCGAGCACCGCGTCTCGCACCGCCTGCCGGGTCGCGCCCGCGAGCAGCACCGTGCCCCCGGTTATCTCGCCCCGCACCACCATCGGGCTGGCGAGCGGGCTGCCCTGGTTGATCGTCAGCGACAGCGGGCTGGCGGGATCGAAGTTGACTGTCGCGTCGCTCGCCGCGACCAAGGCGGCGGTGCCCGATGCGTTCAGCGTGCCGCGGCTCTCCACCCGCGCGCCGACCAGCACGATGTTGCCGGGCGTGTCCGAGTAGGTGGACAGCCGCGCCCCCGCCGTTACCCCGACCAGCTGGTCGGGATCGAACCGCACGCCGCGGGTCGCAGGATCGTGAAAGGTCACTTCCGCCAGCCCCCGCCCGCCGCCTCCGGTAAAGAACTCGTCGGGCTCGATCACCGAGGTGGTCGCCACCAGCGATCCGGCAGTGACCCGCGCATTGGGACCGAACAGCACGCCCTGCGGATTGACCAGATAGATCGACAGCCCCCGCGCCGCGGTCAGCGTGCCCCGGATCTCGGATGCGCGGATGCCGGCAAAGCCGTCCGCGATGTTGACCACCCGGTTGAGCACCGCTGCCCGCCCACCTTGCGCGGCTCGAGTGTCGTTGAAGCGCACGGTGGCGTCGCGGCCAACCGAGAAGCTGAGCCAGTTGACGACCGCGCGATCCGAATCGACGTTGACGTCGAGCGCCGCCCCCGGCGCGGAGCGTACCGTCGCCCCCTGGGACCCGACCACGACGTTCGGGATCGGCAGCTCGACGTCGCGAGCCTGTGCCGCCGCGACCGCCGGCATCGCCAGCGCGGCGGGGGCGACCGAAGCGGCCAGCCAGTAACGAAGCGAACAGGCGGCCACGGTCACGATCCTCCCAGCAGCGACGGAGACAGTTGCGCGGTCAACGACAGCAGCAGCCGGTCGCCCGCCCGCGACCGGTCGATCGACAGCGCGCGGTCGAGCGGCCGGGCATAGGTTACCTCCAGCACCATCGGCCCCGGCAGCCGCACCCTTGCGCCCCCGCCGACCGAGCGCAGGTGCCGCTTGTTCTCGATGGAGAACGCATCCAGGTTCCACAACCGGATCGTGTCGCCGAACCCGAACAGTTGCAAGGGGATACGCGCGATCCCGACATCGACCCGCGCCTCCGTATGCACCCCCAGGAACCGGTCGCCGCTATTGGCGCCGGGATCGTAGCCCAGCCCCGCGGTCAGGCTGCCGATCGCCTGTTCCTCGAAGTTGAGCAGCGGCTGGTTCGTCCACTGACCGATCACGCTCTGCACGATGCTGAATCGGCGGCCGATCCGGCCCAGCGCGGACAGGCTGGCGCGCGCGACGAACGCCTCGGGATCGCCCTCGAACCGCGACGGCGCATAACCGCCGGGCGACAGCTCGCCCACCTGCGTCGCGCCCAGGATCGACAGCCCGCGGCGCAGCTCGGCGGTGCCGCCCAGCGCCCAGCGGTCCTCGCCATCCAGCCCCCGTCCGCTCGCCCGCCCGTCCGCGCGCAGGTACAACACGCGCAAGCGATCCAGCGTCAGCGGCGACGAGCCGGTGTCGTCGTACACCCGGCTGCTCTGCTCGATCGCTTCGAACCCGGCGGTCAGCGAGAGGTTGCGGCGCACGGTGCGGATCGGCGACCAGGTTGCGTCGAACCCGGCGATGATCGATCGCGAGCGCAGGTCGAGCGCGCCCAGGTTTGGGCGCGACCACGCCAGCGTCAGCCGCGGCCCCGCCGTCCACCCTTGCGCCGGCGCGCCGCCGCGATAGCCGATCTGGACGACCTGCTGCTCCCTGAGGTCACCGGTTGTCGAGCCGCCGACATATACCGCATCGTCCGCGGCGATCACCGAGTTGATGTCGACCCGCAGATAGGCGGTCTTTCGTCCCAGCTCGCGCGACCCGTAGTTCTGGACGTTGGCGAGCACTCCCAAGCGGCGTGTCGCGATCGTCAGGTCGCCGATCACCTCGCCCGGCCCGGTGCCGGCGGGACGCAGCGCCAGTTGCAGGTCGAGGCCCGGCACGTCGCCGGTGAGGAGCAGCAGGCGCTCGGCCTCGCGCTCGTTGACCGGATCGAGCGCGCGCAACCGCTCAATCGCGCGCGCCAGCACCGGGCGGAACCGCCCCGCATCGCCTCGCACCCTGACCTCGACGATCCGCGCCAGCACCACCGCCAGCGTCAGCGTACCGTCCGCGATCCGCTGCGGTGGCACCTGGACGGAGGCGACGAACCCCGCGCGCGCCAGCGCCGCATTGGCCTCGTCGCGGATCGTGCACACCGCCGAAACCGGCTGCTCGCCCGCCGGCGCGGCGATGTCGGCCAGCACCGCTGCGACCTCGGCCGGCACCGCGTCGCGCCCGGCGGCGGTGAAGGCGATCCGCCCGATCGTGACCCGGAGCGGCGAGTCCGCCAGCGGGCAAGGCGCGGTCGGCACCGCGTTGCGGCCGGTCACGCGCGCGGTGGCGGCGGCCGGCTCGTTGGGAACCGGCGCGGGCTGCTCCACCTGCGACCGGCTGGGCAGCGCGGGCACCGGCTGGGGCGCGGGGGTGACCTGCGCAACGGCGGCGTTGGCGGCCAGCAGGCTCGCTGCCGTCGCCAACGGCCGCATGATCGGCCGGCCTCGCACGGGCCGGGCTTCTGCACGTCGGCGTGCGACGGTCCTGCTGCTGTTGCCCGGCATCCCGTTTTTCCCCCAACCCGAACCGGACGGTCGCCGGCGACCTATCCCAACCCGACCCGATTCACCACCGTTCGTCGCCCCACGCCGTCGTCCGACGCCATTTTGTCTTGGGAATCGGCAGGCAACTGTGACAAGACCCGCGGGGACGACGGGGGACTAGCGGCATGGTCGCGGGTGTGTAAATGGGCAGCCAGACACAGGACAACCGGGTCGGGCGACTGACCACCACGCTTGGCAAGGATGCGTTGCTGCTGCTCCGCTTCGATGCCGAGGAGCGGCTGAACGAGCCGTTCACGATCACCGTGCACGCGCTCAGCCAGACGTCGCAGCCGATCCATACGCTGCTCGGCACCTCCGTGTCGATCGAGGTCGATGGCGGGCCGGAGGCGTTCCACAGCCGCTGGTTCAACGGCGTGCTATGGGAGTATGAGGAGCTGGGCCGGGACGAGCGGGGCTATGGCTATCGCCTGGTGCTGCGCCCCAAGACCGAGTTTCTGACGCTGAACCGGCGCAACCGCATCTTCCAGAAAAAGTCTGTGAAGGACATCGCGCAGGCGTTGATCGCCGAGGATCGCGAGCTGAAGCTTAGCGGCACCTATGACCCGGTCGAATATTGCGTCCAGTATCAGGAAAGCGATTGGGCGTTCGTATCGCGCCTATTCGAGTATGAGGGCATCTACCATTATTTCGAGCATACCGACGGCGCCCACAAGCTGATCGTCGTCGACGACCGCAACACCCATCCCGACCTGGAACTGGCCATCGACCCCAAGGTCGCGCGGGTCGTAACCTCGCCCGACGGGCAGGAGGGCGCGGTGATCTGGGGCGTCACCGAACGCCGAGGCATCGGCATCGCCAAGGTGACGGTGGACGACTACGACTTCGAATCGCCCAGCACCGCGCTGCTGAAGTCCAAATCCGCGGCCAAGGTGCTCGGCACCCCCTCGTCCAGCGGCGAGGCGGCGGGCGAAGGGTCGCCGGGAGCGTGGGCGAGCGGGTCGGAGGTGTACAACTTCCCGGCCAAGTACAACACCGGCGGGATGAGCACGGGCGAACGGTACAGCCAGGTCTGGCTCGACGCGCACCGCCGGCGGATGGCTCGCACCTTTGCGCAGGCGCAGCTGTTCACCGCTGCGGTCGGCCGGCGCATCACGCTTCAGTTCGAGAACGAGAGCACCGCCGAATACCTGATCCTGGCCACTTCACATCATTATTCCGCGTCCGACTACGAAAGCGGCGCGGGCGGCGAAGACCTGCTCGACCTGACGCTGGAGCTGATGCCCGCCGACGAGCAGTACCGGCCCGAACAGCGGACGCCGCGCCCCAGGATCATGGGGCCGCAGACCGCGCTGGTGGTCGGCCCCTCGGGCGAGGAGATCCACACCGACAAGTACGGGCGCATCAAGGTGCAGTTCCCCTGGGACCGGGAAGGCACCAAGAACGAGAACAGCAGCTGCTTCATCCGGGTGGTGCAGTCCGCCGCGGGGGCCGGCTGGGGCAGCTTCGCGCTGCCGCGCATCGGGCAGGAGGTGGTGGTCGAGTTCCTCGACGGCGACCCCGACCGCCCGCTCGTCACCGGCGCGGTCTATAACGGCGCCAACGCCACACCCGAGACGCTGCCCGACAACAAGACCCAGTTCGGGCTCAAGACCCGGATCACCAAGGGCGGCGGCGGCTACAACCAGTTCTGGTTCGAGGACAAGAAGGGGTCCGAAGTCGTCTGGTTCCGCGCCGAACGCGACTACAAGGTCCACGTCGTCAACAAGGACGAGGAACGCGTCTACGACAAGGGCCACCGTACCACGACGATCAAGCAGGGCAACGAGACGCTGTCGGTCGACAGCGGCCAGCGCACCACCACCATCAACAAGGACGAGACCCTGACGGTCAAGCAGGGCAACCGCGCCGCCGAGATCAAGATGGGCAACGACACGCTCAAGGTGTCGATGGGCAATGTCGACATCAAGGTTTCGATGGGCAAGCATTCGACCGACGCGATGCAGTCGATCGAGCTGACCTGCGGCGGCAGCAAGTTGAAGCTCGACCCCACCACCATCTCGCTCGAAGCCATGATGATAAAGATCAAGGCGCAAACGGTGATGGAGTTGAGGGGGCTGATGATCCAGTCCGACGCGTCCGCGATGCAGGTCATCAAGGGCGGGCTGGTGATGATAAACTGATCGGGTGGCCGACATGACGGATACGCTTGCCCCCGCCCGCACCTGGCCGCGCGTGAAGTGGACCCGCGCGGTCCAGGTCGCGCCGCTGCTCGGCGAAGAGGGCAAGGGCCTGCCCGCCAACCAGACCCCGGCTGAGGCGTTCGCAGTGCTGCGGGGCGAACAGCCCGCGCTTGCGACTCGCTTCGTCGCGCAGGTGCTGCCGCGGATCGACGCCGCGCGCTGGATGGCGGCGTGCCTGGCGCAGGACGAACGCCCCGCCGAGCCCGCCCGCGCGGTCGCGGACAAGGCGGTCCGGCGCTGGGTCGCGCACCCGTCCGACGAGGCGCGTCGGCTGGCGTTCGAGGCGGGGGCGGTGGTCGGCTATGACACCGCCGAGGGGTCGGCGTGCCTCGCGATCTTCCTGTCGGGGGGATCGATGGCGCCGGTGGGGCAGGACGTGCCGGTCAACCCGGCTCCCGGCACCTTCGGCCAGGCGGTCGCGGGCGCGGTGCTGCTTGCCGCCCATGCGCAGGGTCCCGTCGCGTTTCCGGGGCGGATCGCGGCGATGCTCGACCTTGCCGACCGGATCGCGGCGGGCGAGGCGGACGCAACCCCATGACGCTTCGCCTGACGGTGGAGAACGTGCCGTCGCTTGCCTCGGGCGACCCGGTCGAGATGGTGCTCGCCGAACACGGGCTGGTGATCGGCCGCGCCGCGCACGCCGACTGGACGCTGCCCGACCCCGCCAACCATGTCAGCTCGATCCATTGCGAGGTCGATTATCGCGACGGCCGCTACTTCCTGACCGACAAGAGCACCAACGGCACCTTCATCAATGGCGCGGGTGAGCGGCTCGCCCGCCCGGTCCAGCTGCGCGACGGCGACCTGCTCCAGATCGGGCACTACCAGGTCCGCGTCGAGGAAGTGCCCGACGGCCGCGGCGCTGGCCCGGTCGGGGGCACCGCGACGGGCGGCGGCTTCGGCGGGATCGACTGGCATCAGGGGGCCGACACCGCGGCCAAGCCGGTCGCCACCGACCGCTTCGGCCGCGAAGCGCCCCGCCCGCTGTTCCAGAGCGCGCAAGACCCGCTGATGGCGGCCTTCGCCCCGCCGCGACCGCAAGCCCCCGCGCCCTATGCACCCGGCGGCGATCCGTTCGGGATCGCGGCCCCGCCGCCTGCGACGGGCGGCGGCGGCGCGGACCCGTTCGGGTTGGCCGTGCCGTCGCCCACGCCCGCGGCTCAGCCCTTCGCGCCTCCACCCACGACCGGTGCGCCCGATCCGTTCGGCACCGCCGCCGCCCCGCCGGCAGCATCCGACCCGTTCGACGTCGCGCCGATCCCCTCGCCGGCGATCCCGGCAGCGCCGACGCCAGCCGCCGACCCGTTCGGCATGGCCGCCGCCCGCCCCGACCCGTTCGCTGCGCCGTCCCTACCCCCGACCGCTGCGCCCGATCCGTTCGGCATGACTCCCGCCGCCATACCTGCCCAGGGCCAGTCCCCTGCCGCCGCTCCGGCTCGGGCCGATCCCTGGGCGTTACTGGGCGGTGCGAACACGGTCGATTTCACCGCGCCACCCCCGGCCCAGCCGCCCGCTGCGCCACCCCCGCCGCCAGCTCCGGCACCGGCCATCGCAGACGCTCCCCCCGCTCCAATGCCGCCGAGCGCGTCGCCGGAAACGCCCGACGGGCTCTACACCCGGCTCCTGGCCACCATGGGCCTCGACCGCCGCGACATGGGCACGCGAGGCCCCGAGGCGGTGGTCGACGCGATCGGCCAGTTGCTCCGCCAGACCGCCGACGGCCTGTTCCGCCTGCTGGAGGCCCGCACCCGCGTCCGCCACCAATTCGGGGTCGGCGCGCAGACCACCGTGTTCCAGCGCGAGGGCAACAATCCGCTGAAATGGACGCGGTCGTCGCAGGAAGCGCTCAAGCAGATGATCGGCGAACCCGCCCGCGGCTTCCTGGAAGGGACGCAGGCGGTTCGCGGCGCGTTCGAGGACCTGCAGGCGCACGAGATGGCGATGATGGCCGCGATGCAGGAAGCGATGCAGGAAACGATCCGCCGCTTCGCCCCAGACACCATCCGCGCCCGGATCAGCGCCAAGGGCTGGCTGAAATCGGTCCTGCCCGGCAGCCGCGAGGCGACCTTGTGGCGC
>Ga0325401_1000395_pt1 | contig 30645 bp, 27 predicted proteins | sample PopdelMetagenome_FD_205666 | JGI IMG/M metagenome (GOLD analysis project Ga0325401, IMG submission 205666) | Populus deltoides microbial communities from Bellville, Georgia, United States - Xylem-PdKOR-R2 | ecosystem: Host-associated > Plants > Phyllosphere > Stem > Wood/Secondary xylem | place...
TTTTCAATTTAATTTTTAATTATAATTTGTTATATATTATTTTTTTCAGTTTGGTCCATATTTTTTTTATTTATAGTTTTTTTCATAAACCCTTTGTAAAAGTTTTATTAGTTTCAATCTTATCCTTCAATCAAAGTTTTTTTTGTATTATTTTATCTGAATTGACCCTTGTTATTTTTAGTTTTCTTTTTAATTTAACTTTTTAATTCAAATTTTTTTATTGCTCTCTAATTTGTTTTTTATTTTGATTTTTACCATCATTGTTTTAATTACCATTTTTTATTATCTCAAATTATTTTTTAAACGATTTTTTTTCTCAATTTCATTATTTAATATTTAATTTGTTGAGAATTGGACCTTGAGGGTTTTCCATGTATGATGATTCTGGTCTAATAACTCAAGTCATAATTTTAAAAAGTTTATACGAGTTGATATTTTCATTTTTTAAAAAAAAAAGATTAACTGTGTTGTTCTTCAATTTTTTTTATTAATTTATTTCAATCTCATAATTTAGGCCACGAGTTTTTTGGGTTAACCCATGGTAGTTTACCTCTTATTACTCAGGTCATATGTCTATCACGTGATACATTGAGTTGACTTGGATTGATTTTTTATATCCTTTTTTTATCCAGTTTTGTACTTCAAAATATATTTTTTCTAAGTAATCGTGTTTTTTTTTAAAAAATTATATATTCACTGTTGTTATTTATTTTTTAATTGTCTAATTAAAACAAAATCAACTTATTAAACCTGATCGTAGCTATAAATTGATTTGTTTTTTTCTTATTTTTGTAGCACCTAGATTATTGTTGCTTTTTTTATTCTAATTCTGGTTTTTATTTCATTGACATATATTTTTAATATGTATTTTTTAAATAATTTTTTGATCCATGTTTCAAATAATATCCCGCCTTTATTTTTATTTTTTATTTTGTATGTATTTAATTTTTTAAAGATATTATTTTGATTCGTCTGAGATTTTTTATGTTTTAAATAGATGAAATTTACTTTAAAAAATAAAAAATAATATTTTTTTATATAATATTTATAGCATGTGCAATCTTACATCATATTTTGTTCTTTTTTATTTTATTCAATCAATTCCACTCCACGTATATGTATGTTTATATTATCACTTAATTAAATAAAAAATTATTTTTAATCAATAAATTCATTAAACACAATCGTATAGATAATTTGTATTGCAAGATCAAATATCTTGATTTTTATTTTTTACTAGATTTTTTTCTAGTTTTGTTGTTATCGTTAATGACTTTTTTTTTATTTATTCACACAAATAATTTTTAATTTATTTAATTAAATATATGTATAAGTTTTTTTTATCTATCATGATTTTTTCATGCAAAAAAGGCAATGGAGAAGCCCACCTATTTATTATGTTTTTTGAAAAAAAATATTCAACCCATAACAAAGCACAAGAATAAATAAAAATAACTATTCATTTAATCCAAAAAAGTTAAGAAGTTGAGCTAAATTTTTATATTTCAATGAATCAACAACTTGTTTGTTGTTGTGGTAAAGGTTACTTTTTAAAGTTTTTATTATTTATAAATACATTAAAACAATATTTTATTATTTTTTAAAATAATATTTAATATTATCACCACAAAACTATCTAATAACAAAAAAAAATAATTAAAACAAGAAAATATTCAAAAGCCTGACCAGTCACCGTGTTGCCAAACATGATCATGCTGCCATCTCCTCCACCAAATAGACCATCCACAACCATTATCCTCCTCAAATTGAACCTCTATCGTAACCAGCCACCACCTGGAGTCCAAGCCACCATCGTAGTCACCACAGCTAATATCAGGGCCAACCAATTTAGCAACAGTATTGTTGTAAAAATAGTTGGCACGCGGAGCGCAAATGAGAGGACTCTACACCCTTTGTGTGGCTAATGTATTGTTTTTTTGTCATCAAAAGTCACCTTTCGCGATGATGTAATCATGTAACTCATCATGGCAGCACCTCTATGATACGGCGGTTCGTGTGGCTAGCGTGCAACGTTTTCCCTTTTTTTTTCTCATTATTCCTCAATTTTTGTGATGGCCCTTCAAAATTTTAAATTTATTTTTTTATATTTAATTTATTTTTTTATATTTAATCCATATTTTTTTAATTATTATTTTTTATATGAAATAATTTATAAAATTAGAACTTTATTTTAATTTTATCCTCATTTAATTTTTTATATATTAAATTTAATTCTCAATATTTTGATTGCTATATATTCTATTTAAGATAATTTTTAAAATTGAATATTGTTTTATGATTTCATTTCATTTTGAGTTTTTTTTATTAAATTTGATATTCATTCTTTTTATTACTATTTTTTTAAACATTGATAAGTTTTTTAAATTAATTTTTTCTCTATTTTATCTTTCAATATTAAATTAATTAAGAATTGATTTTCTTAACTGAGCTCAGGTATGTGATTTTCATGAGATGTAAATTTGAGATATTAACTAAAATTTAAGATATTTGCATGAGTTTACTTGGTTTTTTCCTTGTTTTTTCATCTTTATCATTCAACATTTATTTAATTAGAGATTAAACTCCACTATATTTTTTATTTGCTTTCTACTAGATTTCTCATTTTATTTTGAAAATGATCCATATTACTTTGTCATTCAACATTGAGTTGTTTGGTAATTAAGTTCAAAGTTTTATTCGGTTTGCTTTTGATGAGGTTACTCTGATATCACAACTAGATTGCAGATTTTGCATCCTAACCTAGGTGGACTCAGATTAGGTTCTTTGAACTTTTTTTTATTATATATTTTTTAATTTCATTCATCAATATTTATTGGCTAAAAATTAAGTTTTAAATTTTATCTATTTTACTTTCAATGGGTTTATAACATTTTCATTTTATTATTTATTCGTTGTCAGATAAGATTCTTCAATGTTTAATTTTTTTTATCTCATTTCCATATTTGATGTTTGATTGATTGAAAATTGAAGTGTTTTTTACTTTTCTTTCTATGAGGTCATCTCAATTCTAAGTATGTGATTACAGTGTTAACGAGTTAACCTGATTTGATCTTTTTTTTGTTGTATTTTTTTAATTTCACAATTCAACATTGAGTTATTTAATAATTGAGCTTGATGATTTTATTCAATTTTTCCTCGTGTGAGGATACTCTAGTGTCACAACCAAGTCAGATATTTGGCGTGCTAATTCAGATGGGCTCGGGTTGAGTTTTTTGATATTTTTTATTATAATTTTTTTTATTTACCATTATATTTTTTTTATTTATATTATTAAATTAACTGAGTTTATTAAATTCAGTCGAATTAATTAAAGATTAAAGTCGTGGATTTTTTTTTGCTATTTCAAAAAAAACTAACATTACTTTATCATCCTTTTTTATGCGTCCGAAAAAATTAGATTAGCCTGTGGCGCAGAACCCCCTTTTACTGTAACGGCAAAGTTGATATGTTTTCTAATTAAAGTATTAAATGTCCCTGTATCATTCTAGTCTGTGCTTATACTATTACTTTTGTTTATTATATCCATCAACTAATTTTCTTTGCTCAATATAGAATACACGATGTATTTGAAACGTGACACATGTCCAAACTTTATGTATTTGAAACGTGACACGTGTCATACTAGAGGCATGGCTTTTTTTAGTAAAAACATTATAAATAAAGAAAAAAATTAAAATTAAAAAGAATTTTATTTTGTAATTTTTTATTTAAATTTTTTCAGTAAAAGAATAAACTTTTTTCACTGGCTATAGTTTGTTATGTTCTTAGCCAATGTATATTTTGAGCCAAGAAAATATAATTTAGGAACATAATATATTAAAATAACAATATAAAGATAGACTAATCTGAATTGATATGGTACTTTGACCATTTAACTGTTTTTTCATATTTTTATTTCATTATTTTTCTCTCAAAATAATAATATGTATAATGTAGTTGAGAGACATAAAACCCGGAAAAAATAATAATTAAGAAATCGAATTTTAAAAAAGTTGGCATTAAGACAAGATTGGAAATCTGGAAACTAGAAGGACGATATTTGAAAATGTTAGAGGATAGAATTAGAATATCGATGATTCTATAGGGATGAAACAGAAGTTTACACACTATGCATTTATATATTTTTGCATTACAAATTCATATTTTATATTCATAAACAAACAGATAGCACGAGAGAAAAGGGTAAAAAGTAGCTTCGTTATCCCGTTTTGTTACAACCGTCACACGCTGCCGTTTTGCTTCTCTTTTTCGTCTGGTAACCCTAATCTCCCTCTCCCCCTTCTATAATACACATGCATTTATCCGTGCATCATCCATCCTCTGAATTCTCCGTTCTCATTTTAATAAAATACTGAAATCAAGCATTTTCGCATAAAGAAACGCATTTTTTTCTTGAATGTTTTTTCTTGGGATCAATTGGTAGCAGGAGTGAGTGAGTTTTGGATAATAACGATGCGGTTTTGTAGTTGAATTGGAAGTGGCAGAGGTTCTTGAGTTTATGTTATGGCTCAGCAACAATCTTCACGTCTCAATCGGCTACTCACTTTATTAGACAGTAAGTTTTTGTTTTCTAATTGTCATTTTTGGATCTGATTTGATTTTGTTCAAGTTTTCATGTTTAATTAGATGAACAAAATATATATATAATTTTTTTTGAAGCTGGTTCGACACAAGCTACAAGATTGACTGCTGCGAAACAGATTGGGGATATTGCGAAATCGCATCCTCAAGACCTGCATTCTCTCCTGAAGAAGGTTTTTTTTATTTTTATTCTGTCTTATTGTGTGGTGGTTTTATGCACATGACTCTTTAAAGTTAACTGATTAGCTTTTGTCAGCACCATTTCAATTTCATTTGCCGAGAAGACACTATTAAAAAAAAAGTAGATAGCCGGGGGTTGTGCTTGGTTTAAATGGTTGAGATGCCAGGTTTTGTTTTCCATCTTTTATGCAGATGAGTTGGTTTTCAAAGGTTAAGGTTGTTTAACATGAACTTACTTCGCAAATGCTATGATTTGAGAGTGAAAGTGAAATTTTTATGTCCGCTAAGAGTTGAATGAGACATTAATTATAAATGTGTAGGGTGGAGCTTTTAATCTGGAATGTCCATATGAGCTCTTTATTTCCCATTATAGCACATGGTGTTCTGGCATAGGTGTTGATAGAATGTGATTCATTCAAAGGGAAATTTAGAGCTTTAGTGTTGTTTTCAGCCAGTTGTAAATGTATCCTGAAGGGATTTTTTTGACAGTTAAAGAATGGCTCAATACCATGTCTCCACGTATCAAATTTTGGTGAAAAGAAAGAGTTTCTTAAGGGATTGTCTATGTCGCTTTGCTGAATTATTAAGACAGTTCATGAATTTTTGCTTTTTTTTTTTCTGGGAATTTAAGTTCTAGGGCTCAAGCGTTTGTTCATTTCTGTTATTTCTATTCACTTTAGGTAGTGGATGCTTTAAAAAAAATGGAACTTTCGATCACTGTGCTCTTGTACTGTTATCCCCATAAGTTTTTTCGACTTTCAATTTTGTAAAAGAACTAGCGATGTATTCAATCTCTTAGCAGACAACAGAGGGGAACTTTTAGTTAGGCGTGCTTTTCTTGTATACATCTCATTTTGGAGTTGCACTATTCTTTTCTGCACACCTATTGGACTACACTATTTATAAAAATGGCTTATTTATTTAACCTTGTTATAAATGAACTCCTTACCAAGTTAAATAAATAACCCATTTCTAACTAGTTAAACTACTATATTTCCTAGTTTTAATAAGAAGTAATAATCTTCCTCAATGTTGATATCACCTTTGTTATTCTTGTTGTCTTTGGAATCTTGCATTCTTTCACCCTTTTCTATCTTTGTGAAATTAAATATATAATTCATTTCAGTTTCAAGTAGAAATATTTATTAAAGAAAATTTCTTATACATTGTTATGATCCATTAATTATAGACTAAAGCCTCCCAATTCTTACCATCTCTTTTAAAATTATGCATTTTACTTTTTGATTTGAGTCAACTCGTACAATTTACTGAATCGTACTGAATGGAATTGAATTGTGACTGAATCATAAGATTCATGTACATCTAAGATTCATCCTGTGATTCATATCGTGAATTGAAAGATTCTAACAACCATGCCTTAGATGTTTCTTTTAGAGCATTTGGGTTTGTGTTTAAAGCTTGGCTGGAAGTAGAGGTGGGTTGGCTATGTTTCCAGGTCAAATAGGGTTAAAGTGAGGTAAGGGTGACTTGTAGTGTAGGATTTGGAAGTTTTGGATGCTTTTTTCGGAAGCTTGATTCATGTTTTACAAGTTAAGCATTTTCCATTGGGTTGGACAGTGTGGGATTTGATCCTTGGAAAATGGAGAAGTGGATAGTTGGCGAGAATCTTTCAAATAGGGTGCCTGATATTGATTACAAGGATCTTCTCGAGCACTTAATCTTCTTGAATGATCAAATTTGTTGCTGATCTTTTTATGTGGGGACTCATTAGGCCAAAAGGATGGGTATGATTCTGTGGCAGCATGTGGTGTTTGTAATCTTTTGGTGTAACTAGATGGGGAGAAATGTTAGGATTTTGAAGGTTTTTTTTCATGACTAGATGGCTGTTGTGGGGTGGGTCAATATTGCTCCTTCCTCATGATATAATGCTTTGGGGCTCTTAGAGGAGTTTTGTAGGCATAAATTTAGTGGGACTAGATTACTCACCTTTTGTATTGAGATTTGTTTCTGTTCTTTTTTCTTTTTGTTAGAGATGACTTGTGCTCCAATTCTTATACGGCCATTCTGTTATTTCTATAATATATCTTCTTCTATCAAAGGAAAAAAATTCTTTTGGGTTGGATTACAATCATTAGGAAATAGGAACATTCGTGGCTGTGATTTGTGGAGGTTATTCACCAAGGTTAGGGCAAGTTTGCCAATTTTGTATTATTTTTCTTTGGGTGGGTTTGAGGCCCTTGGTATCATGCTGTATTTTGGTTTCTTGAAATGCCTTTTATGTTTTTGTTTCTTGAACTATATATATGTTTTCAAGGAAGAAGAGAACCACAAATGGTTTTACTAAGTTGGATTAAGAGTTAAATTGTGCTCATATGTTATCTTGAGGCATTCATAGATGGTGTATGGGATCTATTGATACTTTTTCTTAGGAAAAATGGACTTATTGTCAGTGAAAATGGGTTCTTTGTGCTCTTTTTTCTGTGCTTCAGTGATGGAGAATGCTTACTATGGAAGAGGACATAAGGGGTAAAATGACTTTTTGGAAATGATAAGGAGGTGATGTGGACCTCAATCTACTTTTGAGCTTTTTGTGAAACTTTTCACCATGACTTTTTATTGGTACATGGGATGGGAGCCGGGGATGATAAAATGTGATTGAACTGAAAGAAAATTTAAAAATCAAGGTGAAGGTGGATTACTTGATTTTAGAGTTATCTTAATCAGTCAATGGGAGAATGTGTACTGTTAAATCTAGTACCGACTAAATTCTCTTAGTTTCTTTGGTGATGAAAAAACAACCTAAAACATATAAACTCCTTTACAGACCAAAAAAGGCACTTGATGCTTGGCCCATTTCATTCATTCTTTGATATAAACTACCATTGGCCCTGATCATGAGCATCTAAGGAATAGTTAAAGACCTGTGAGGGTGTTCTTTGAGATTCCATATACTTTGTGTGTTCTTTGAGATTCCATATACTTTGCGTTAGTTGAGATGAGGGTATTTGTAGATGTAAGGTTTGTATAAAAGTATGTTTTTAAGGAGGGAGAAGTGGCACCCCCTAGGATAATTTAGGGAGGGGTTTTAACTTGTGATAGTTTAGTTAAGTGTGCCATGCAAACATATGATGCATAAGGTAAAAGAGTAATTGGACTCAATTAGTATGAGTGAAGATGATGATAGACATATCAGATTATGGTCCCAGATGGTATAGCTAAATGGCAGCCTGATTCAACATTGTTATTTACTCTGATCTGGTCAAGGTGGTTTTTGTTTACTAGCATGTATGTGGTCTAAATTCCTATTACCAAATCTTTCTGTCCCTTATGAACATCCTTTCTTAATGTATTAAAGAGGGCCTCTCTAACCAGTGAAAAGTGGTGGGTACAGTAGATGTAGAGAAAATTGTAACTAAGCTGAAGTGTACCAGACATGAGCTGTTACCTTAATGCACATTTTATCACTTAGTTTGCAATGTTTTTTTAATTATTGAAATTGTTGCTCGCCTGTCATTCTGATGTAATTTTCAAAGATTGAATTGACCCTTTTGTTTTAATCTCCTCTTGTATGGGTCTTTTGGTTATGATATCGTGGTTTTGTGGTGACCTTTTTCTTGTGAACTATTACTGAATGGTTCTATTCATTGTAATGTACCAGTTTAATTATATTGGAAATGTTGATGATAATATTATTTTATTTTTGCAATAATGCTATCATTGACATCAAGTCTTAATATAAGTGCCTTGTGAAAATAGGTTTCTCAGAATCTCCATAGTAAAAACTGGGATACAAGAGTTGCAGCTGCTCATGCAATTGGGGCTATTGCTCAGAATGTCAAGCACACTTCTTTGACTGAATTATTTGCTTCTGTTGAAACAAAGATGTCTGAGATTGGGGTTTCGGGTCATGTTGAAGATTTGGTGGCATGCCCTAATTTTCATTCTCAAATAATATCAAACGGTTTATTTAGAAGGTTGTTGGTTGATTGTTTTTGCACTCTTTTACATTTATTGTATGTGGATTTTATTTTATTTAGTGTACAAGCAAAAAAAAAAAGTCTTCTTGTGCATTGATATTTATTTTTTCTTCACCTATTTAACAGCTTTGATATGAACAAAGTGTTGGAGTTCGGTGCTTTGTTGGCATCTGGAGGTCAGGTAATACTATTTCTTGCACTGTCATGAAATTCCATTGCTCTTTGGATTTTTCTTGATCAGCAAAAGAAATTTTATAAGAATAATGAATGAGCAGACTGTTTGGCATCATCTACATTAGATAAAAGATTCATATCAGAAATATAAAGGAAATATATTCTCTTTCAAGTGTTTTTGTCTTTTCTTCTTTGCATGTCATCCTAAAAAGAATTAGTGGAAGTGGAATACAACCCCATATCTTTTGATACCCCCCCTAAAGAACCTTGCCCTTTAATGCTATCACAGTTCATATTCTATGGAGCTTGGAATGTCCCAAGTGACAACCATGGCTCCATAATCCAACTCCTTTGGTGCTTTAGCCTGAAAACAGTGTAATAACAGGTGATTCACTGGTTTAGCAGCTTTGTGAAAAGATAGCACCAATTTGCCAATAACTCTCTTGGAATGACTACATTTGATTCAATTTCAACTATTTAATCTTTTCTTTTGATTATACGTTATATTTAGGAAAAGAAGGAAGGGATTACATGCTGGCTTTCTACCTAGTGAATCTGGTTATTATACAAAGTTTGTTATTTGATTGACTGTAACATTAAAACAACTTAAACCATTGAACGGGGTACATTCCTAACTGTTGAACCAAGGGAATGGGATTCCAGCCACCTTTTCTTTTTGGAGAGTGTTGGAATGCTGATAAAGATGTAAGAGGTTAGAGAAGTCGAAGTGAAGAAACAACAAGAACTCAATTTCTTCAGTGTTTATGATGTGTTTAACCGTCATCAAATCTATCATAATGCATCTGTATCAAGGAGAGGCTCTCTACATAGATTGGTCAACCATCATTATTCTTTCCAGATGGGATGGTTAGCATTGTGAACCCGTACTCTTAATGTCATAACCTGATTAGATAGGTTTACAGATTGAATCCCCCCCATCAAGGTATTTCTTTAGCTGAGTGGGGTGCCATAAGAGAGGAATTGGCAGTGCAAATTGAGCTTGTTATTTGAGTTTGGAAAACTTGGCTCTACGGAATGATGTGTAGAGTGGTGCTTGGGTATATCCCACAGAAGCAGTGTTTTCAGTAGGACTCAACTTATTTTAGGTGGATACAAATGCTTAGTGAATGGGTATTCAGTTCCTTTTTTTTCCCTCACTGCTTAGGTACTGTTAACTAGCCTCGTGACATTTTGGTGAACGGAGAAAAAAATAAAGGAAGACTACTTTTTCTGTGGGGATGACTTAAGAGTTTGCAGGGCCATTTTCCTATTAGATTGCATTATGGAACAAAATTGATGAATACTTTTGAGGAGTTGTGCCATTGACTATATTAGATAATTCATATACGAAGTTAAATCAACAAAAGGCATTTTGTGAAGGAAACTAACTACCAGTCCTGCGTAAATATTATTTTAGCTGAAGTTGGCTGATTTAGTACCTGTGTATTGATATTTAGAATACTTTTCAGGAAAAAAAAGAGAGAAAGAAAGAAAAAGAAGAAATGAAGAAAAAGAAAAAGAAAAAGAAAAAATGATTTGGTTTTAGGGAGCAAGAGGAATCTTTAGGCTTTTCTTGTTGTCAATTTCATCAGTACTTGAAGAATTATTTTAGTAATGAACATTGCTGGTATCCACACCTTGCATATGCATCAGCATTACTAGGACAGTAGTAATCTCTGATGGTGCTGATCAGGGGACTTGTTCATATGCTGTGAAAATTTATAAAAAAACTTGAAATTTCATTATGTATCATTCAAACTTGCACCTCTGAGTTGTAATAACTTTTTATCTTCACAAACAGTTGGGGTATTCATTGGGAATCGCACCCATCCACTTTCCTTGTACAGGTCCCTTTATTAGATATTTGGGGTGGTTCACTTTCTTTTGGATGGGCAAGGAATTTGCATGACACAAAACTGCTTGGTGCTAGCTTGGCTAGCTCCATTTCCTTTCAAATGTCCATGTTCTGATATGTAAGTATATGCATCTATTTCAAGATCTGATATCAGTTTTGATCCCAGGAATATGACATTGCAAATGACAATTCTAAGAATCCACGGGAGCGATTGGCTCGCCAGAAACAAAACCTGCGACGTCGTTTGGGTTAGTAATTGATGCCATTATTACCTTTCTTTCCTTTGCGACAAAATAGTGTTTTCTTTGCCTAGTAATGGTGCTTTGCATCTGGTTTGTAGAGGAGTGTCCTCAGTGAATATACTAACACTCCCAGCTGTTCTGTGCAATTGTTGTTCTGGCTTTTCATCTTTTGGAGAAGGGAAAATGCATATTCTCCAATGTTTTGTCCCCCCCAACCCACCCGGGTACACACAAAAATAGAAAAAGAAAAAGAAAAGCACTAATGTTCAATATGCTATCTCCTTCTCACTGGCTTGGCTCCTGAATGTCTGATGTAATGGACTGCTGACATATTGTCTGAATTGTTTGTTAATTCGCTCAGACACCTTGAAATTTTGTGGCAGGTTTAGATGTTTGTGAGCAATTTATGGATGTCAACGATGTGATTAAAGATGAAGACCTTGTTGTCCACAGACCAGAGTCTCAAAGAAACGGTTTAGATCATAGATTTTACAAACACCCGTCTGTGCATAACATCCAGCAACTTGTTGCAAGTATGGTTCCGAGTGTAATTTCCAAAAGACCAAGTGCAAGGGAGCTGAATCTCCTAAAGCGAAAAGCAAAAATAAATTCCAAAGACCAAGTGAAAAGTTGGTCAGAGGATGGGGATACAGAGGTTGCTTGTCCTCAGAGTACAACTCCAAAGGGCTCAAATACAGACTCCTTTAGCTTTAAAAAGGTACCACAATATCTCTTACTGCCCCTTGTCACAGCTTATGTACAGCTGTTCTTGAATGTACAGACATTGAGAAGTAAATTATGTGCTCCATTATGCATGTTTCCTTCATGCATTTGATTGCTCATCTTTCTTGAGGGAGCATTTTATTTTCTTTCATTATCTTACTTATGCAGATTTAAAGTCTTCAATGCTGATCGGTTTACCTTAGGGGCATACTGTTTAGTTTTTCAAATAGGAAGATGTTTTTGAGAGACAGACATCAATCTAAGGTGCATGTGTGCCCACTTATTGCAGACTTTTGCCAAGCCCAAGGGCATGAGCAAGATATCTTTTAAGCTGGCATACCTAAAACCACATGTACTAGAATAAACTGTTAATTAGTTGTTTTTCCCTGCCTGTTTTGATGTTTTGTGTCTAGAGCCTATTGGCTGCCACTCATAGGTATTTGGAGCTATTTTGTTTTAGTACATCGTATCAGTTGACAAATGTCTAATTTTCCATGTGGTATTCTTTTCTGTTTTACTGAATGGAATTTCTTATCTGTTAAAGAAGGGTAAAACTGGAGAGACTGAAAGGGTCTTAGATGACCAAGCTTTAAAAACAGTATCAGAGTACAATGGATAAGGGTATGCACCAGAAGTCTTTGGGCTTATAAATTGTAATTCTCCTTACAGATTACAATGATTCATCTTTTGACTTTACCAAGAGTCCTATTTTTGTTCTTTTATTTTAACTACAATTGAAAGAAATAGCTAATTTTCAGTCGCAAAAGCCATTTATAAGATCTATATATTTTATTCTGTCCTTCATCTAGTTTATGTTAGAGACGAGAGCATCAAGCAACAGGAATTGGAAACATTTGTAAGAGACAAAGATCAACTCTTATACTGAATAACTTCTCCATCATTGTGAATCCTAAGTTTTAAGGAAGACATATTTGGAGACTACCCTAATATGCTTTGGTCAATGGAATCAATTCAATGCTTGTTTTATGAATGATTCAATATTGGAAGGGAACAGAATTCTAGTGTTATTCTGGAAAGTGGATCAACAAAAGGGGACATGCCAAATGGTTTGATTAACTGACAAAATACCATTGGCGAAACGTCCATCATAGTTTACTTATATTATCATTGTTTGCTGTTGTAAAGTCATATTTCTTATACCTCCTTTGCTTTACCTGTTCTACCTGATCAGTGTCGAGCTGCAATTTGATGCTTTGTTTCTATGCAGGCAGATGCTGATGAAGAAGACAACTTGGAGCATGATGGAGATGGGAGGTGGCCTTTCCATGGTTTTGTTGAACAACTTATTGTTGATATGTTCGACCCTGGTGAGTTTTTTGTTTTTATTTTGCTAGATTAGGATTGTACTGTGGTTCCATCGTCTAACAGTAGTTTATGTGAGAATTCTTTGGCAGTTTGGGAGGTTCGCCATGGCAGTGTCATGGCTTTGAGAGAAATCTTAACTCATCATGGTGGTTCTGCTGGATTGGCTGTGCCTGACTTGAGCTTGGATGGTGCTCTTGATGAACTCAGAGAGAGAGAATATTCAAATGCCATTAAAAGAGAGAGAGAAATTGATTTGAATTTGCAAGTTTTAACAGATGAGTACGAGCCAAATCCAAAAAGACATAAATCTGAAGACTTGTCATCCCAGACAATGGATATGATGGTCTCTACTAGCAATCTCAGTAGTAGTGACATTTGTGTAAAACTTGAGCATAGTGGATGGAATTTGCCTGTGAGGCAAGTTAATAGCCAAGCTGATGTCGTTAGTTGTGTTAAGATGGAGCCCGAATCTTACCCTAATGTTGCATCTTATTCTGCTGAAAGAGCTGTTGGCATGGTAGAGTCAAAGGGTTCCCCTGAACATCAGGGTTCTTTTATGAAGTCAAATTTGCAGAACAGTTCTCCTGAAAATTGCGACCTGATGAATTTGGTTAAATTGGCCAGGCATTCTTCTATAAAAAATAATGAATTTCTTCAAGATTGTGCAATTCGTTTCTTATGCATATTATCACTAGATCGGTAAGTGTGCAGATTCTTTTAGATTGCCTATAAATTGTTGCTTCTTAAGTTTCAATCTTTCACCCATTATTTGACTGGGAACTGTATATATGTATATTGATTTTAAGATTATTGCATGGGCTACATTTCTACGTTCCATCCTCGGATTAGTATATATGTGATGCTTTTGAATTCTCTTTCTTTTGTGCAGTTTTGGAGACTATGTATCTGACCAGGTGGTTGCTCCAGTACGTGAAACTTGCGCCCAAGCATTAGGTGCTGCATTTAAGTATATGCATCACTCTTTAGTTTATGAAACATTGAATATTCTGCTTCAAATGCAGGTAGATATCATATAACAACCTGCTTTTTAGTCTCTATTACGTTGGAAATGCTGGGTATGATGTATACCTGGTGCTTTTTCGGTGATTTTTATTTTTCTGTCATTCCTCCTTATTCAGCGTAGGCCAGAATGGGAAATTCGTCATGGAAGCCTTTTGGGCATCAAGTATTTGGTTGCTGTTCGACAGGTGAATTTTCTCTCTCTTTGGTTTATTGAGTGCTTATTCTAGACCTGATGAAATTTATTTCAAACTGTTTATTTATTTTTCTTTTATCAGAAAATTGAATGAAACATGTGTAGAAAAGCGCTTTGCATTAGGGAGTCGTCCACCAAAAGGACAGAGATGTAGGAAAAAAGGAAAACTTGGAAAGATCCAGAATGTATGATAAGGAAGGGGATCCCTCCATTCCCCTTGAATGTGAGATAGAGAGACCCATTTATACCCCGCTGAAGTGTTCATTGCACATGTCATGCAAAAGGGGGCAAAAAAAACAGCACGGTCTATAGCTAGAAGTGAAAGAACCCAGTGTCTTGAACTTTTCAAAATTTTGGACGTAGAGAATTTTGAACAAGAACTGATCACTGGGTGGATTTTAACAGGCCCAATCAAGGCTTCAACAACCTTGTCTTTACTGTGACATTGAGGTTTTAGCTGGCCTGACTGGACTATCTTGTTTCTGAAACTGGAACTTGGGTCATGCCTGACCCTTTTTAAACCACTCGATCTTCCCTCTTTCCTGTGTATGTACAATTTTTCCTTATTCCCACAGTCAATGCATATTTCTTTGGGAAAGTGGAAACTAAATTTGAAGTCCAAATGCCCTTTTTTGGTTCCATGGCTGGGATATAGATAATGTATTACATCCTTTACCTATTTTGTGGCATGATGGGGTTGGTCACTTGGATTAGTGGCAGTTTCAGATTCTGTTTCTTTATTCCTTGAATAACAAAATGTTCATCATTTGTAATGCACATGCTTTCTTTAATGTTCTCAGCTTCCAAACCAACTAATTATATGTACTACACAGATTTCCTGCCTTTATTTTCTATTAAGGCTCTACTGTACTTCTCTTCTCTTTTCATCTACTCTGGAAAATGTCATGGTGAATTGATCTTGTTCTCTTTTTGAGGGTTTCATGGACATTTAGCTTGTTTTCTTGATTTCTGCAAACTCTAATTAATATTTCTTAGACAGATGAGATAGAAAGCTAGAAAAAAACACATGTCAATAGAGTTGGAAAATGGGAAAGATATTTCTAGTGGCCTAAAATTTATTTTGTTTTGCCTTGTAAAGAATATGCCAAGCAGACTGTTTCTCATGGGTCTAGGTAGCTTTGGTAGTAATTCTCTTTGCCTTGATCCTGAGGGTTTGCTTTTGGGTCTTGTTCACACCAATGGTGTGGGGGCTTAAAGGGAGAGCGATATCTAGCACTGGATTGGAAAAACATGCACCAAAAATATCGAGGCAAGGTACTGATGTTTTAAGGAGGGAACTAACACCCAGCAAGTGGAGAGAAGACAGAAGAGAAACAACCAATGGTTAAGATTTTGAGTTTCAAGCAGTGGCCTCTTCATGCATACACTTCATTAATTTACAGACACATTAATGTTGTAATTATTTTTTCTTTTCTTTTCTTTTTGTGTCATTTGTATTTTTCTTCATCATGCATCTCTTCTCTTTGTTTACACTAGGAGATGCTGCCTGATTTGCTTGGCTGCATTCTACCTGCTTGTAAAGCTGGACTGGAGGACCCTGATGATGATGTCAGGGCAGTTGCTGCAGATGCTCTAATACCTACTTCTGCTGCAATTGTTTCCATGAAGGGTCGGACATTGCATTCCATTGTTATGCTACTTTGGGATATCTTGCTTGATTTGGATGATCTAAGTCCTTCCACTAGCAGGTACATCTACACAATGGGTGACTTGGTATTTGCTTTATTTTTTTTGGGTGACAAGCAATATTACTAGTAAAAATAAACTTTATATACTTTTATTTGTGTGCTTGGAAAGTATGATGTGATATATACGTGCCCATGGCATAAGCCATCTTGGTGCCATCACCGCCCACTATGTTTTTGTTTTTTCTGTGTTTCCATTCTTCATCTTGGTTCTTGATATCTGATGCCTGTATTGCATGTTCACTTATGATTTTATTTTTCTGGATACAATAAAACCGAGGATATTTCAGTCCCCTTTGATGTCAGGTAAAGGAGACCTTAAACTGTCCTAGAAGTACTACACTAGCAGACTATAAAGATGCCAATGAAAAAGATCTATGATACTGGAACCGTTGCATGGGTGAAAATTGATTCTTGAAATTCTATAATTTTTTCTGCCCAAAATTTCATAAAACTCTGAAATTCCTTCTTTAAAACTCCTTCACACAAATCCATAACAACTCCACTAAACTGGGTTTACTGAATCCTCACAACAAATCACAAAACATCTATTCCATATCTCAAACCACTAGGCAATGCTAATTTACAAGTCTTTATTACAAAAAGATCAGCCAGCAAAGTTGTTTTTTTTTCCAACAGTGATAAAATGCCACATCTGGCATCATGCATCAATTACACTAGAAGTGAATAAGCATGAAAGGAGGATGGGCAATGCAAGAGCACAAGCTATTTTTTTGGACTGCGTGCTTTAGAAAGAAAGAGTTTTATTTTGATATTGTAGTTTCCTTGTGGTTTTCCTATTTCATTTTTTTGGTGCCTCTGTTTTCTGTCAGAGAAATGGTTCTCTTGTTGGTTGTTCTACACCATGGGCATCCTCCAAAAGATTAAGATATCCTGAAGCAAATAAAACTCACAATAGGGCTTTCTAGTCTCTTTGGATGTCTGCTACATACATTCAAAAGGCCCCTTGAGCTGAAGAACCTATAAAGTAAAAAACCTACTCTTATCCCTCAAAACGTTGCTTCCATTGATGTGGTGATTACATATTCTAGAATCCAAAAAAAAGCTCGCGGTCTTTGGCCTTCCCCAAAGCCTTCCCAAAGCATTTAAGAAATGTTATCGATTGAACCTGGAACCATTCATGTATCCCACAAATGCCAAAGCACCATATATCTCATGCTAGATTCTAGATTAACTGTGTTAACTTCAAGGAAAACAAGAAGGTAAAATCCATCTCCCCCCTGTCATAAAACACAAAATTTTGGATGATGCTTAACATAAAAATCCATTTTGCATATTCCTACGCTATAAATCTCTAACCCACTCGTGTCTATTCAGTTTCAGTACCGGATTTACACAAACTTTGATTATCACCTTTTCTCCCCATAGAAGATTGTGCAAAGTTAAGATTGCTGATATGGTGCCCAACTTTGCACCATTTCTTATGTAGAGTGATTTTCTTTGAAGTGACCTTTCCTTCAAGATTTTATTGGCCTCAACTTCTTCCCACCTAGTCTTTATTCTATAAATCAACTAATAGAGCTTGCACTAGGTTTGTATCTCCTAATATTGTGCACTCCTCTCAAAATCAACATTTTATTATGTGATCCATTGTTAACCTTGAAACAGGAGCACTCTAAAACATTTGTACTCCTGACCTTCAAAAGCACAGGGGATCAGGTTTTAAGAGGAAAATTTCCATGTCAATTCATTGTTGCTGGCGTTGGGAACATTTACTGGCGGCATATACAATATGGCTATTTACTTTCCGCTTTGTTTATTGTTCTATTATGTGATCCATTGTTCAAATGTATGTTTTTTATTGGAATCGGTGCTAGCATTCTTCCCTTTCCTGGAACAAAGTCATATCCTTCTTTCTATCTGCTGAGGATTATAATCTTTGGTTAATGTTTGGAACTATAACTTGTCAAAAATGGCAGGGTTTCAATCCATTGGACTTTGGTGATATGTTGAAACTTGGACTGTCTTTCAAGTGTGACTATTCACATGTTGTGGTAGTCTTAATCAATTAAATATTATAAAAGAGTTTATGTTTGAACATCAGTTATTTTGTTGCAGTGTGATGAATCTGCTGGCAGAAATATATTCCCAGGAAGAGATGATTCCCAAGAAAACATCAGAAGAGAAACAAGAGTTGGATTTAAATGAAGTGGTACATGTTGATGATGTTGGAGAAGGAAGAGACTTACAAGAAAATCCATACATGTTATCGACATTGGCACCACGATTATGGCCATTCACGAGGCATAGTATCACATCAGTCCGACATTCAGCAATTCGAACTTTGGTAAGTCTTTCAAATTTCTTTTTATTCAAGTGTCCTTTTCAGTATCTCAATTTGTTAAAATTACCAAGTCAAATCATCATGGCAATGGCACTTGTTTCATTCCATCATAAGTATTTGTTCACCGAAACTAGAATTCTTGCATATCTATTTCATTTGACCTCTTCATGAACAAATGTTCTCATTGCCTTCATATATGTTTCCTTTAATGTCATGAAGCATATGCTAGTATGGGGGTTATACATGCTTAGGATTCTATTCTATCATGTTTCATTTAAGAATCTGATTTTCAGGAGCGATTGCTTGAAGCTGGTTATAAGAGGAACATTTCTGAGCCATCCAGTACATCATTTTGGCCCTCTTTTATCTTGGGAGATACCCTACGTATTGTTTTTCAGAATCTGCTGCTGGAATCAAATGATGAAATTTTGCGTTGTTCAGAGAGGGTTTGGAGGCTCCTTGTCCAGGTTTCCTATATAACTTGGATGCATGAAATGATGTGCATCAGATATTTTGAATTTTTCATTTCATTGTTGGATTCGTTATGTTTTTTTCATGCACTGTTTGCATTTTGTTTTTCTGTCACTTCAACAAGGTATGCAATTCCATAAACTTCTGGTGCACCGGAAAGCAGCACTATAGCATTTTCATTTTCTGAGGCATAAATTTATCCAGTTCAAAGAGTAGGACACTATACATGTATTCATATGCTTCAGAGGATACTGGCAAAACTAGAGGCATGACTCTAATAATCTCAATAGTGAGTTGAGTTGCAAATTCTTGTCCCTGTAAAAACTATATTTGGTCAGACTAGTTCTTTCAATTGTAACTTGATACTTTAGAATATAAAATTTTGACAAGCACTATTTTTGTAGAGGCAACTTTTCTAGTTGCCGACTAAAATTACATTTTATAATGTCTACAACAGTTAATATGTTCTAATGCGGTGCTTGTTTAGTGGATTAATTCTAGTATTCAAATGTCATTTGTCTATTTGCTAACTCGAGTATTTCTGGAAAATTTTCTCTAATGTTTATAATTTTCAGCTAGTTCCTTTGCTTCTCACTTTTTCTACAAGGACTTGCTAATTTTACTTTTCTTTTTCAAATTTCTTCGCGGACATTAGTGCCCAGCAGAGGACTTGGAAGCTGCTGCAAGTTCATACATGGCTTCTTGGATAGAACTTGCAACTACTCCATATGGCTCACCATTAGATTCTACAAAGATGTTTTGGCCTGTGGCTCCACCTCGAAAGTCTCATTTTAAAGCAGCTGCTAAAATGAGAGCTGTAAGGCTTGAAAATGAGTCTTGCAGCAGCATTGGCTTAGATTTTGAGAAAGAAACTATTCCTCAGCAAAGAAATGGGGATGCTTCTGCTAGCACAGTCAAGATAATTGTAGGTGCTGATGTTGAAATCTCAGTGACTAATACTCGAGTGATTACGGCATCAGCTTTGGGAATGTTCGCTTCTAAGTTGCGTGGGGATTCTATGCAACACGTAATAGATCCATTGTGGAATGCTCTCACCTCTTTATCAGGGGTTCAGCGGCAGGTAGCATTCTTATTTAAAGTTAAATAACCATTCTCTCTCCCTCTCTCTTCTTAATAGTTGTTGGACTTCATCAGGTAGCATCAATGGTTCTTATATCGTTGTTCAAAGAGATTAAAAGGAAGGAATCCTCTGAAACCCATGGGGTTATGCCTGCTTTTCCCAATCATGTTGAGAAGTTGCTGTTCGATTTGTTATCTTGTTCTGACCCTGCACTTCCAACAAAAGATTCAGTTCTTCCATATTCTGAGCTCTCAAGGACTTATACAAAGATGCGCAATGAGGCCAGCCAGTTATTACATGTCACTGAGTCATCTGGCATGTTCAAGAATTCATTGTCAACTATTAAAATAGATGTGGAAAAATTGAGTCCTGACGAGGCAATCAATTTTGCATCAAAATTACCATTATCATGCAATGATAGTGCTGGTGATGAATCTACTGGACACAACATTGTTGATGATATTGATTCCTCAAAACAGCGACTACTGACAACTTCAGGCTATTTAAAATGTGTTCAGGTATGTTCCAGGTGTGATATTGTGTTTGTCTAATGCTTTTCTATCGAGCATTTGTATCCTTTTAAGTCGGAGAACTCAATATCACCTGATTTATCCTTTACACATCTATCTAGATCTAAAATTTGGCTGATATTTAGATGTCTACAGCTACCCTGTCTGGATCGCTTGCTGAGTTCTGATTTTATTATTAAGTATTCCATTCTCCATTTTATCTCATTTGATAAAATTGTTCTTTATTGTTACAATTTGTGTTCTCCAGAGTAATTTGCATGTTACTGTCTCCGCATTAGTTGCTGCTGCAGTTATCTGGATGTCAGAGCTTCCTGCACGGTTGAATCCGGTCATTTTGCCCCTGATGGCCTCAATCAAAAGAGAGCAGGTCTTTTTCCTCCCTACTATTGTTGTTGTTGTTGTTGTTGTTGTTGATGTTGTCTTGAACTGGATTCAGTTTTGATCACTAAGTACAATTGTTTGTTGTTGTTGTTGTCATAAACTGGAATCAGTTTTGATCACTAAGTACAGCTGTTTCTGGATTCTGATATATATTGCATGCCATTTTCAGGAGGAGATATTGCAACAAAAGGCTGCTGAAGCTCTTGCGGAGCTAATTTCACGTTGTATTGCACGTAAGCCTGGCCCAAATGATAAGTTGATTAAGAATATTTGTAGTTTGACGTGCATGGATCCTTGTGAGACACCCCAGGCTGGAGTCATTGGGTCCACAGAGATTGTTGATGATCAAGATCTCCTCTCCTTTGGGATTAGTACAGGGAAACAAAAGTCAAAGGTTCATATGCTAGCTGGTGGTGAAGATCGGTCAAGAGTTGAGGGCTTTATTAGCAGACGAGGTTCTGAACATGCATTGAAACATTTATGTGAGAAGTTTGGGGCTTATTTATTTGATAAGCTACCAAAACTATGGGATTGCCTCGTCGAAGTTCTCAAGCCTGGAAGTCCTGCAGATGAACAACAATTTGAAAAAACTATCGCATCCATCAAGGATCCTCAAATCCTTATAAATAATATCCAGGTGGTTACCATCCTGATTTATCATCTAGACATTTTTGTTTTTGGAAATCAACCTATAATCAGTCCTCTACTCTGTTACAATGGGGCAAATCTGAGTTATCCGCATTGACAGAACATGACTGAAGTATGGATGCTAAATTCAAGTCCAACTCACTGCTGAAATTTGGACATGTTAATTATCCGCCTGTTTCAGGAACTCTAATATTAAATCAAAAGAAGAATGAGAAGGCTATGCTCCTATATCTGCCTTTTTTCTTTACATAGATAGAAGAACACATTACTGTTACAAATGATGAGCGAGTGCACTTTAGGAAGCTTTTGAGTGCTTGAGAGGTCAAGAGAAGCTAGATTTTTATAAAAGTGAAGTTGCTCCATTACTGGACAGGACACTTGATGAGTTGGTTGATAAAAAAGCTAGATATTTTTTCCTATTCCTTTTGAAGGGAGTGTTTTGTTAGCTTATTATTTTCTCTGAATTTATGAACTGCAGGTGGTGCGATCTATTGCTCCATTACTGGATGAGGCATTGAAACCTAAATTGCTGACACTTCTCCCTTGCATTTTCAAATGTGTGCGCCATTCTCATGTTGCAGTTAGATTAGCTGCCTCAAGGTGTATTACCTCAATGGCCAAATCTATGACAACAAATGTCATGGCAGCTGTAATTGAGGATGCCATTCCTATGCTAGGGGATGTAACGTCTGTCCATGCCAGACAAGGTGCTGGCATGCTTATTAGTTCACTTGTTCAGGGACTGGGAGTGGAGCTGGTCCCCTATGCTAGGCTACTGGTTGTTCCTCTTCTACGTTGCATGAGTGATTGTGATCATTCTGTCAGACAGAGTGTGACACGTAGTTTTGCTGCTCTTGTTCCTCTCCTTCCTTTAGCTCGGGGCCTAGCCCCTCCTAGTGGACTGAATGAAGGGTTAGCAAGAAATGCAGAGGATGCACACTTTTTGGAGCAACTACTTGACAATTCCCATATTGATGATTACAAGCTCTGCACTGAATTAAAAGTGACATTGAGGAGGTATATATTCTGTTCATATCCTCTGAAGTTTAGCAGCTGAATTGATTGCGCTCTTTGTTTGTTTTTAGGTCTCCCTTACTCATATTTTGTAACTCATGATCTTCATGTTTATGTTTTTAGGTCTACCTGTTGGTATATACTCCATGCTAATAGAAGCTAAAAAAGAAAAATACTTTTGGCTTTATGTGAACAATAAATCAACAACACTAAATCCAGTAACTCATCCGTTTTTCACTTTTAAAATAGAAGTAGCATCTTAAATAACTCTAATCAATAAAATGACCAACTAACCTATCAAAGACATAAAAGTTAAAAACAGGATCATTTGTGTTTTGACCAGTATGTCCTCTTGATTTGCAAGGATCCCATGACTCTTGCTTTGAATTTTCTCGAAGGATGTGCCTTTCATCTGCCATGGGTTTCTATCTTCTATCCTGTCTTTTAATTCTACTGGTGCTCTTTTAATGCACCCAAGCTATCATAATAATATGCTTGGTGCTTCCAGGTATCAACAAGAAGGTATAAATTGGCTGGCCTTCTTAAAACGATTCAAGCTTCATGGAATTCTATGTGATGATATGGGGCTTGGTAAGACCCTGCAAGCATCAGCAATTGTGGCATCTGATGTAGCAGAGTTTCGTGCTTTGAATAAATGCGAGGATGTTCAACCATCTTTAATTGTTTGCCCATCGACACTTGTGGGACACTGGGCCTTTGAGATAGAGAAGTACATTGATGCTTCTTTAATTAGTACTCTACAATATAGTGGTTCTGCTCAAGAGCGCATCTGTCTTCGAGAACAATTTCATAAGCACAATATCATCATAACATCATATGACGTGGTTCGCAAAGATATTGATTACCTTGGACAGTCCCTGTGGAATTACTGTATTTTAGATGAAGGACATATAATCAAGAATGCAAAATCCAAAATTACAGCTGCTGTGAAGCAGTTGAAAGCCCAGCATCGCCTAATACTTAGTGGAACACCAATTCAGGTCAGACACTAGTGCAAAAACACACTGAACATAACATTTTTCTTTTTCTGACAAATGACTTGCTTTCTCTCACAGAACAACATCATGGATTTATGGTCCCTCTTTGACTTTTTAATGCCAGGGTTCCTTGGAACTGACAGACAAGTAAGTGTCCTATGTCTTGGTTCTTAGGAAGCTGTTTATTTTACGAACTGTTTCTGAATGTTGAGTTCAATTTATGTTGTTTCGTGGACTTGTATGTGAATATTAGAAGAGAAAACCTGAAGATGAAAGCATTGAAGCATGTTAATTGTTTGTTTTTTTAGTGACATTAATGGATTTAATTATGTTCTATGTGGTTCCTTTATTTGATGGTTCTAGCTACCATAAATTACTGTATTGGATTGCACCTGCTTTTCATGATAATGTCATGTAGTCACCTATCTTTTCTCCCTTTCCCTAAAATATGTTTTTTTGTTTGCGCGTGGCATTCTAACTTCATTGAGAACCTTCAGCCATGCTATAGCACTTGATTCTTGTGCAGAACTTGTGTATTATTAATTTTTCCGTTGGCCCAACTTGCTGGAAATTACAATTCTGTTATGAAAACAATAACTGGTTATTGTAAATTAGCACTTTTTGTACAGCTAATGACAGATAACAGCAACCCAATTTTTGAATTGTTTTTTGAGTACATTTATTTTTATCGGATATTATCTCACATGTTTAGGAGTTTGGGATCACTCACACACACACACACACACACATATATATAATCACAGTATCTATTAGCACTCTTTAACATTTGTTCCAAATTTTTTACACTTGAATGTCTTTTGATTATGGTGGTGATTGTTAATGTTTGTTTTGTTATTTTCATTTCAAGCATTTTTATCTTTTAGACATTTTTTTTTATACCAAAATCTTCATATTGAGTTCTATTTTATCATGTGTTCATAAAATAACATATCATGCTAATTACATGTAAGATAGCTAAAATTGGTTAAATAAAAAAAGATGCAACCTTTATACCTTCGTTCCTAGTTCCTGTTCGTGGTAGACTAATCAAACTTCTAAAATCTTTGGCTTGGTTCTATAAAACTCTGATGTTACCAAGTGCTTCAATTCCATTCTTATGTTGTGTGATCCATTCTCCTGTATGATTATTGATTTGATGAAATTTTGGCAGTTTCAAGCCACTTATGGGAAACCTTTGCTGGCTGCTAGAGATCCTAAATGCTCTGCCAAGGATGCTGAAGCTGGGGTACTTGCTATGGAAGCATTGCACAAGCAGGTGATGTTGTTTTCCCTTTTGTTCTCACTTTTTCCCTTTTCCCCTATTTGGAGGGGGTAGGGGAATGTACCTTGTTGGGGTGTTGGAGATCTTATAGGTTGTCTTTGGATGTTGTTTATACAACAGGTCATGCCTTTTCTCTTACGAAGAACAAAAGATGAAGTATTATCTGATTTGCCAGAGAAAATTATTCAAGACAGATATTGTGACCTGAGCCCTGTCCAGTTAAAACTTTATGAACAGTTCTCCGGTTCCCTTGTTAGACAGGAGATTTCAAGCATGGTAAAGCTGGATGATTCAGCACATCCAGAAGGAAATAGTGCTTCACCAAAAGCTTCCACACACGTTTTTCAGGTGATGTGTGTTTTTGTTGGCAGTGTGTTGTCTCCCCTCTGTCGTGCGATGTAATAGTTTTGAACAAACTAAGTTGTTCCACTTTTTTTCAATCTTTCAGGCACTTCAATACTTGTTAAAACTTTGTAGTCATCCATTGCTTGTTGCTGGTGAAAAAATGCCCGAATCACTTGTATGCCAGTTACATGAACTCTTACCTCCAAATTGTGACATACTTTCGGAACTTCATAAGCTTCACCACTCTCCAAAACTAGTTGCTCTCCAGGAGATTCTGGAAGAGTGTGGAATAGGTGTGGATGCTTCAAGTTCTGATAATGCTGTGAGTGTTGGGCAGCACAGAGTTTTGATATTTGCGCAGCACAAAGTAATTGACTTTCTTCAACTAAATTTACTTCTTTACAATGTTCATCTTGCATTCTCTTCTACGATCCTCCTTTGCTTAATAATCAAATTTCATGTAGGCCCTTCTTGACATTATTGAAAGGGACTTGTTTCATTCCCATATGAAGAAGTAAGATCCCTGTTTCCTATTTTTAAACTAACCCTTTGTGCTTCGTATTTATATGAATGCCTTAATTCTGTGTTTAATTCTATTGTATGGGTCCATTCTTGGAATTTCTTTTCATTAACCTTTTATACCTTCAAATTCGCTATTTATATCTCATTGTGTTCGTAGTTACTTCTGTCTTTATCTTCACATGGTTTCATTTACTCAATTCAGTGATTTGTTTATCCATTTCATTGCTTGCATGAAGAAAGGTTCCTGCTAGAGGTAATTGCTTAGTCAGAGTATTAAAGGCATCATAATATGAATTATCCTCCTGAACTGAGAAAAGGAATTGTCACAGCAAGAATAAAAATATATATTTATCATTGAATTGCCGATGGGATGTAATTTCTCTAAATCAAAACACATAATTGAATTGCTTCAATAAGGATTGCAGCATTGAAGTGAGGCATCACATGCATGAGCAACACACTTATGATGTATGTGTACTAAAGAAATTTGTCATTATTGGTAAAATGACATTTAGCCCTATAACCCATCCAATCGTGCCTTCCAGTGTTTTGTAATGATACTTGGTTACACCCAAAATTCTTTTAATGGGATGGTTTTTAGAATTCTAGTATGTCAATGATAGACTGCAAGTATCACAGGTAAATGGATAGTGGATATTGTTTCTGTAGTCAATCGACTTTCCATTCCACCTATGTCTTGCTGCTGAGAAGCAGATGCTCTGGTCATCATTTAGTACAGTTCTTTGTAGGGAAAATATATCATACTGCAACCTTTTGCTTTTCTTCATTGTACAATGATAAAATTTAAAATATCTGATATTTTCACTTTGTTTTGGAGCAGTGTCACATACTTGCGGCTGGATGGATCTGTTGAGCCAGAAAAAAGATTTGATATTGTAAAAGCTTTTAATTCAGATCCTACTATTGATGCCTTGTTGCTTACGACGCATGGTAAGTCACTCTTTCTCCCAAGGTTTTTAAAATCACATTTCCAATTAAAATCGATGAAGGGTCCAAAAAGTCAGATCGTAAAATCAATTTGTAAGATTTTACATATTTTTCATAATGACTGTTCAATTGACACACACTCTAAATGCTAGGAATCAACTTGGTGAAACTTATAAAATGAAAAAATACATGTGTCTTGAACAAAATAAAAATTAAGCCCAATACTTTATATCGTGTATGTGTCAATTGAAGCAGAGAAAGCCTCAATTCATGGGCATCTCTTAACTTTTACTGTATCACTTAAACAAAAACAGGAATGAATAACGTCATCTGCCGCTCATTCTCATCTCCTCGCCCATTTATCAAACAAACAGATAAGAACACTTTCAATTATCCCAGTCCCAAAAAAAATTTACCTTTCTATCACAGGTTTGACTGACAAACATCTCAAGCAGAGGGCTAATTTTTCTTTTAAGAGGGACAAGGAGCATGATCTTGAGGGATACTATTGCGAGCTCAATCTTTCTGTTCTTTTCTTCATTCTGTCATCTATTCATCTCTCTTTATGTTCGTTTTCTTTGGCTTTTGGGAAGTTTGGAATGCATTTAGAGCTGCACTCAAGTTCTTGCTGAGTGAATGATAGACTAATTTTGGGAGGTGTTAAATCATGAAAAACAGTTAAAACTAAGCCCAAAAGGCTGCAAACTGGGATTGTTAAAATCATGAGTTCTTGATTTCACCAAGTCAAAAAGTGATTTTATCATGATCTTAGCACAGTGCAATTTTTGAAGCGATTTGAATCGGCCAACTTATATTGCATCATGAAATCGTGTGATTTTACAACTTAGATTGCGATTTTGATAACCTTGCTTCTCCAGTTGTTCAAGTTACTAAAGTTTATTTATCTTATGGCTCTTTTGGCAGTTGGTGGGCTTGGTTTGAATCTTACATCTGCAGACACCCTTATCTTTATGGAGCATGATTGGAATCCAATGCGAGATCTTCAGGTAAGAAAACTGTGTCTGAGATGTTTTCCCATCGTCATTTTGTCCAAAATGGTATTTGTAATTTTTGCACCATGTGTCGTCTGTCATGTAACTTGTTAGGAACTTTACCAATTCACCGCCCAAAGGTTATTCTACTAGTTGGAAGCTAGGCAACCTTCAACACCTAACAAAATTTCAGTGGCCCTGGTTGGATGTTACATACACTTCTAAATTTATGAATATATCATTATAAGTGCGTTCATCTAAGTGACTTACCAGCACAATTGACATGCCAATGAAATGTCAACTTCAGTGTGTGTTTGAGATTGTGGTGCAGAGTGCTTTTTAAAATAGCTTTTCACTTGAAAATACATCAAAATGAATTTTTTCAGATTTTTGTTCCATTTTTGACATTAGCATATCAAAACCATCATAAAGCGCACAAAAAAAAGTATCAATTTGATGTTTTTCCAAGCCAAAAGCACTTTTGAAAAGTACCCAAAAGCAAAAGCGGAAGCAAAAGCACTCCCAAACACATAATCTACATGCTTGCCAAACCCACCTCCATGCTTTGTAAGCATTGCTGAAGTTTCAGCAGCTGGGGCATTGCAGGTGATTTGTACCCAAATCATAATATAAAGCATAAGGAAGCAACAAGCAATTTCGATGATGAAATCAAATGCGGTCTTTCGTTAGTATATGGACCCCCATGATTTCCTGTATAACTTTGTATTTTGGATATGCTTGAATTTCTGTCAAAGAGGTGTGGCTCCCTGCCTCTCTTTGATTTTAAGTGGCTTATCTAGGTAATTATGTCATATGATGTACTTGCAGGCAATGGACCGGGCACACAGATTGGGGCAAAAGAAAGTTGTGAATGTCCATCGATTGATCATGCGTGGCACTCTGGAAGAGAAAGTTATGAGTCTCCAAAAGTTCAAAGTGTCGGTTGCCAATGCTGTTATTAATGCAGAGAATGCCAGTCTGAAAACGATGAACACGGATCAATTGCTTGATTTGTTTGGGTCAGCTGAAACCAGAGCAAAGGTATTGCTAAGAAAAGTTGTAACCAATATGTTTTGAGAAAATGCATTGCATCTTTCCTTTTTATTTACTGACGTTTTTGTTTCTTTGATGCTATTTTTTCATCTTAAGGCCAGCCTAAATTTGACTAACCTTCTTTTCCCCAATCTCCTTTTGGTGACGTTTCGCTGTTGTGGTTTTATTTCCAGGGAGCTACTGCATCGAAGCGCACGGACGGCAACTTTGATGGAGATCCAAAATTAATGGGCACTGGGAAGGGGTTAAAAGCCATCCTTGGTGGACTGGAGGAGCTCTGGGATCAATCACAGTACACTGAAGAGTACAATCTGTCCCAGTTCTTGGCCAAGCTTAATGGCTGAACCCTGGCTTCTCATCCCATGTACAAAGTGTATATTTGTGGTTGAGTTAGGAAAAAGAAAATTTTGGCGTTTTAACTGAGCATATTTCCCCCATATTTTTGCCATTCTTTCTTTCCCCATAGGTTTTTTTTTTTTTTTTGGTTCTCCTGATCGATGTGGGAGGCTGGGGAAGAAGGTTTTAGTGGTTGGTATGAGAGCCTGAACGCAGAGATGAAGGGTAACGAGAAAAATCTCAACCCAAAATATGTGCATCAGATGGGAAAGAGATTTGTACAGTTCGAACAATGTATATACATTTGGCCTTCTCTTTAAATTTAGCTCATCATTTCTACAGAAAGCACGAGATTGACGTGTCATTTTATTTCAAAGCTGCAGGTGAACTTACCTCAAAGGGTCTTCTTTTTCATCACTGGAACGATGCTCTGCCCTCTGGAGAAGCTCTGGTACTCTTTTCTTCTTTTTTTTCATAGCAACCTTCGCTCCCCTTAAACCGCCGCCTCCTAAATCCGTTATTAAGGTTGTTGGAGCGTGGCAATTCCATGCATTTTCCAGCATCATATTTCCATAACATTTCTATACATTTGCCAGCATCATCTCTTACTGAATCAAAAATTTGTGTTCCAACGAAGCTTGCCAGTTTTTTCCTGCACATGAGTGGATATAAATTAATCTTGTCTGAATGGCCTGACAAACTGAATTGGGCGACTCCAAAACCTGTCTCCAGCCCCCATCGATCATTATTCTGTCTCTTTTTATCACCAGCGAACCTACCTGTGAAATATCTCGACTGATAATTAAACTTGCTTCTGAAATAGCTCACCCGCTATATATAATAAATGTAATAAAATAATATTTTGATTTATTAAAATTTATCTTACTAATATAATAAATTTTTATTTATATAATAAATGTAATAAAATAATATTTTGATTTATTAAAATTTATCTTACTAATATAATAAATTTTTATTTATTAAAATTTATTTTTAATACAAGGATAAAAAAACGATAAAATAAAAAAATTTGTAATTGTAATTGGACTGATATCACAAAGACTGGCCGCACATACCTGGCCTCACGTGATAGGTTACTTTTCTAAGACCTTCAGTTTTTCCAAAGGGGTATCCGGGGCTTTGAAATCACACTCTAAAGATAAGGTTATAATAGTTACTTCAGAACGAATAGAATGAATTGGTTACTAATTGAACGGATCGGCAGGACGAATAAGATGACTTCACTGGCTTTGAAGGAAGAACAATTAAATTTCATTAACTTCTTAATTTTTTTATTAAATAATTAATGATGGAACATTTCTTTGGAAAGATGACAACTTGATATTTTTATTAAATAATTAATTTCACCTACCAACTTATTTTTTTTAATTAAATTATTAATGATGAAGATGTTCTTGCAAAGATAACAACTTAATATTTATATTAAATAATAAATGATATTTGACAATATGTATGCCATGGCAGCTACAACTTCCTACCTGAAGTAAAATACGAACAACACAATCAAAAAGTTTTTTTTTTTTTAATAAAAAAGCTTTTATTGAATATTTTTGTTACATATTATTCCAAGATTTTATGAATCTAACTTGAAGTGATCATTTATACTGACCAAATGGAGATTTTGGCATCGAGGAAGTCATGCTAATGGGTTAGTTTTAAAATATCATTTTATATATCTCTCATAATACAAAATAATAAAATGATATCAACATTTAATTAGATTCATTATTGATTACTTCGTTTCCTGCCCCAGTCT
>Ga0325401_1000396_pt1 | contig 30615 bp, 17 predicted proteins | sample PopdelMetagenome_FD_205666 | JGI IMG/M metagenome (GOLD analysis project Ga0325401, IMG submission 205666) | Populus deltoides microbial communities from Bellville, Georgia, United States - Xylem-PdKOR-R2 | ecosystem: Host-associated > Plants > Phyllosphere > Stem > Wood/Secondary xylem | place...
GGCAGAAGAAATCCAGGCACATAACAAATCAAATTTATACGGCACAAGTCTGGTATGTCGGCCATTTTAACACCACCAACCATGACATAGGAATAACCTTCCATATTAAAGAAGCTGGGAGAAGAAACACTGCTAGACGAAGTAGAATTATATGCAGTGCTACTGTCATTTTTGCAAGAAGAAGTGTCCACTATATAAGCTGGAGGATTCAGTATTGGATTTTCACAACTTATGAAAACTAACGTAAAAGAGCTTTTGACCGAGTAATCTAACCGGCGAAAACTAAGTGGATGAGGGAGGGAGAAGCAATCATCTTTCTGAACAGCAGCATCCACAAGTCGAATTGATAAGTCACTGTAATTGATTGCCTGAACATAATATTTTACCATGTTCAAGTGTAAAGTTAGGCGCTCGTTGTTTTCACAAGCAAGTTCATAGTTTTTGTTGCCACAGCTTTCAGGATCGGTACTTAATCGAAAAGGGTAGCTAATATTATTGAAATTGCCACAAGAAGAAGGAGCGCAGTAATTGTTGGTCTTTCTAGCACTGCAACTATGGTGAGTGGATAGGATCACAAGCAAAAGAAGGGCTGCATACGCACCAAAGAGGTGCCTTGATATTTTACTGAACATTGAAGGAGAAAACTTTCAGAGAAATCAAATAATCGCTTTGTTACCCTTCGCACAAAAGGTTTGTAAGATCTTGGGAACAATACTCATCCACAGGCTACGAATGCCATCTTGGATCAATACGAAAGGAAATCAATCAATGGTCACAAATTAAAGTCTTTGAATTATTGAATGGTCACTTTCATTGATTAAGAATTAGGAAATTGCATGTAGAGTTCCCACCAAACAAGGGGAAGACTTCTGAATGGCCGCCACATACAAAGTCAAGCTCGTGTACATCTTGGACCATTCTAAATGCGATGCAAACGAGCCCACACAAGAGAAGCAAAAATGGAAAGAACAAAAAAATATACACGTAGTCTTCCTTGAAGTTTCCAAGTGGGCAAGAGAAAAAAGTGGGGAAAAAATGTGGTGCCTTTCAAGCGATCTTTCATGTCCGGTCCCATCTTGCAACGAGTAGAAGATAATTTAGAGGGGTTATTGATGGTCAAAATCACAAAATCTCAAGTGCATAATTCGTAAAAAGTAATTGAGTGAATGAGTAAGATATCCTGACCAATTCTATGAGGATTCACGAAAAATATCAATAACTCCAAAATTATTAAACCTCTGATTCAATTATTAAAGTTTGTGAAACAAAAAAAATTATAACAAACAGACAAATAATTAAATGACGTTGAAAATAAATTTAACGAATCTTATGATTTATGACTTTGCTATAACTAATACTATACGAATTTTTCAATTGAATTGATCATATTGATTTTTTTTTTTATTAATAATTAGGTTTTACTAAGTAAGTCACTAATCTCACTCAAGTATCAATGAATTATTTTAATAAGAAAATTTAGTACATCTTTGTGAAAATTCTAAACTTGTCAAAATTCATTAGAAACGATAAAATCTTTAAGAAATACACAAGTTTTATAGATATCTCAATCCTATTGATTCCTTATATATTTCAAACAATAGCTAAAATAAATATCATTTATCGGTCTCAAATTGAATCCAAAATCATGTAAACGGTGATTAAACACACACAATCATTAAGTTTAGATAAAATAAGCAACAAATACTAGAATAAAGAACCACTATAGCTAAATTAAAAGGATACAAACCTAATACAATGAACATCACTTACGAATATAGGAAAATAAGAGAATTTGATTTTTTTGAAGTGATTGTTGTTCGTAGCTTCTCTCTTTTAGTTCTAATTGCTCTTGCTTCTAGATATCGCCTCCTATCTCTTGTTGTGTGTTTTGGGTATCAAAAAACATGTGTTAACTGTTGCCTAAAAGGGTTTTAATAGTCTGACTAGTTTTATCCTTCAAAGGAAAGGAAATTAGTTTCCTTTTATATCACAAATTCTAACTAGTTGAAGAGAAATAAGAGGTTTAATCCATTAGTTAGCCTTTTTAATTTATATGTGTTTCGTGTTTTTTATGGTGAGTTTAAAGGCTTAGTAACCCGCCTTCCAACCAAGGCAAAACCTTTTTCATATGCTAACGTTCATAGCCATCTCCTTCCGCATAAGTTTCTTTACAATACCTTTCTTCTATCAATGGTTGTCAATCGTCCTCTGCTGCCCACATCACCTCTGCCACCCTCGGCAAATGTATCCCAGCATTAATCCTCTGCCACTTATAGCAACAATCCTAATTTCAGTAGTAACAAAGGATGTTTTCATGGCAGCTAGTGTTCTAACAACTGTAACAGCCACTAACACGTGTATGATTTTCGTGGCTTTCAGGGGTTTGTTAACACCAACTGGAAGCAAGGCAAGTGACAACAAAATTGAAAGAATATTGGCCCTTCACAGTGGTCTCCTCACTACTCCTTTAAGAATAATGTCAAGTGTCAACTCTACTTCTCTTTTAGCTATTCAACCCCTCAATGCTCTTAGCTTCGTAGCCATGTACAGTAGCCGACTGCCAATCTTGCTCTTGATAATGTCTCTTCTCCTAATTCTATGGATTGGTCCCTAGCTAGAAACTAGTCAACACATTGCACTTCATCTTTCGACTATGACCGGGCTTGAACCTTATCTTTATTATGATTATTTATATGTTGGTGATATAATCATAACCTAATTTTTAATAACATAAAATTTTAAAAAATAAAAAAACAAAAAATTAAGGTTTGAATCATGACAACACAAAATGGTAAGTTTTGAGGGATTAATCATGTTGGATTTATGACTTTAAAAGTTAATTTTGAAAGAAATTAAAAAAATTAACAGGTATAAGGTTTCAATTAAACTTTGTTTGGGTTTAATTAATGATATCGGGAATTTGATTAAAGAATAAATAAGTTTCAAGACTTAATTAACCTTAGATTTAGTTTAATTAATGAAATCAGAGATATAATTAAATAAATATTAAATTTTTGAGTTAATTAAGGATAAAATTACAAGTGATTAAGGTCAGGGATCATTTTGTAAAAGGCACCGAAATTCTGTCTAGGGGCCTGATTAAAAACATGTTGAAACGTTGAGGACCAGATTGAAAAACTGCCGCCCATACCAGAAACGACGCCGTTTTTCATTTCTGGTCATCGTCTTCTTCCTCCAAGAACAAAAGAAACCCTCTGCAAAGGAGAGGAAAAACATTAATTGCCAACACAATCGAACGAACAATCTCCACGATTTCTATCGTCATTTCTCAGATTATTCCCTCCAGTTAGCAGGTCTTTGAGAAGGGGAAGAAACCACCACTAACAGTCCAGCAGCTGCGGGACTGTTGGTGTCCCAATCTACCCAAAACACGGGGTTTAAAGAGTATCCCCACATGGAGATAAACACCGGGGGAGATAAGGATTGAATCCCATATCCAAGTCCCCGCTAGACTTATCCTCTGCCAAGGAAAGAAGAGGCGTACTGGGGAACAACCAGTTGGTTCTGCCTCTATAAATGGCCAGTGAGTAGCCAGAAAAAAGGCAAGGAGAAAAGAAGCAGAAAACAGGGAAAAAAGCAGAGAAAACGAACAGAAGAGGAAATCAGAGGAGATCAGAGAGTAAGTAAAAAAAAAAACCAACAAACAGAAACACAAGAACAGAGGGGAAGAGACTGAAAGGAAGAGAAAGAGGAGAATATTCTCCGGCCGACGCTCGGATCGATACCTTCGTCTTCGTCTTCATCTTCGCCAGGTAAAACCATTCTCCTCTGTTTCAAATGTAAATGTTGCAAGACAGTGCGAAGGTAATTAATTACCTTCGCACCGTGCAGTGCACGCGTGCCTGCTGCCCAGCCAGATCACTGGCTTCGGCCAGTTACCAGGATAGGCTGGCTGGGTCCAACCCAGTCTATATTGGCTGGGCTGAACCCAGCCCCAAAAAAGTAAAAATATGAGTGGGCTGAGTCTGGGTTTTAAGCCCAGCCGGCCTAAATTATGTTTACTAAAGGTGTGTTTGGCAAAACATACCCTCATGCTTTAACCATAATTTTCATGCCTATTCTAATTTGATATTTGACTAAAAAGCCTTATTTTGATATCAGAAAATTTCAAAAATATTTAGGGGTCTTCGTTGACTAATTTGTGCATGTTGATTTATTTTTTTTCCTTGTGTTTTTATTTTTTAAAGTTATGTGCTCAATTTATTACCTATTATTGTTAAATGCAAATCTGTCGTGCACTATTTTTTTATTTTCATCTAAAAGGGGCGAATAATAATAAAGGATAAACAAGAAAACAATGACATGGAAAATTTCTTCGTCAAATTCATTTTTTGAGAAAATATTCATTAACGCTAAAGTCAGGAGTATTATATTTTTTAGATTTGTGCGATATTTTCCAACGCCAGAGTTGGAAATATTCATAGGAATTGATCACTGACGCCAGAGTCAAGAACATGAAAGGAAGAATAAAAAAGGGAAAAAAGGAGAACAAATTCTTAGCCATTTTAGACAAAATCAGCAATGCAGTCTGTCTCAGGTAGGACACTTAAGGGGTGATAACATCTTTCCTTTTGCGTAACCCGTCTCGTGCCATAGAATCTTTGTTGACCAGTTAGGGTTCCTAGTGACCATAATACTAGGTGATGACTCCTTGAACAAGACCTTTTCCCTTAAAAGAATAAGATGCTAGATATTTGTTTCTTTTTCTAATCCAGATTAATTTTTAATTGATCGCCGCAATGTCCAGGTATGACAATGATAAGGGCATTTTTATATCCAATATTGTACATACCATGTTACATACCCCAAAACGCACTTTCACCTTATATAGTGTTCTTCATGTTCCTCATATTACAAAGCCATTACTTTCTGTTAAAATTTTTTTATTGTGATAATAATCTTTATTTTGAATTTCATGCATCTGTGTTTTATGTAAATGATCTCACCACCAAAGCAGTACTTCTTTCCAGCCAGAATAATGATGGTCTTTATGTTCTGTCTGAGTCTTTCTACCATGTCAATCCCTTAGGCTTACTAGTTGTTGCACAAGTGCGGCGTTGCAACGATCGTCCTCTCAGGTATCTGGAAATCAGGAAATAGGAAAGACAAGGATTTCTTGTCTTTTATCAGTGGAAAGAGCGAATGAGAGTTGCCACCTAGAATTTTGGTTACTAAGAACCTTAACTAGTCTCAGAGGGGGATTGGTTGCGTAAAAGAAATATATTAGCACCCAAAATACGTCATATTTAAGGTAAGTTGCATTGTTTAATTGTCTAATATATGTTAAGGTGTTGTTGTGTTTTCTAATTGTTGGTCTGTTTAAAATTTTAAGAAAAATCCTCTTCGATAACTAAATCTTTATCTTATCGTGTGAAACATAACAGTTCTAATGTTGACAAAAAAAGAAGAACTAACTCTTATTTAATATTAGAATATAGCTTACATATAAGTTTATAATCCCATATATGAAAAGAAAACAAAATAATTTTTTTGATATTTTTGAAATATTGGCCTAGTTTTGATATTTTTAATAAACTGGTTATTAAAGCTCAAAATGCATGCTAATACATATTATTTTTAAAAATTTTTCTTTTGTATGAAAATATGATATGAAAATTTCTTATAAGCTTGAGAGACTTGACTGTATGCATTGTTGCTATCCAATTTTTGACTCATGTTTTTGATAAATTTACAGAAAAAAACCAAAAATAGCAAAAAAACAATGAAAACCCCAAAAAATATATTTTTGATATATTAACGTCATCTCAAAAGAATTTAAATTTTCAAAGGTATTTGGAACGCGTTCAACTTTTAACGCGTAAATTTTATTATCATTGATTTTTCTTGTTGAGTTGGTGGCGACTCCCAAGAACCAAATCAAGTAACAAATATGAAAAATCGTTGAATTGCCGCACAAGGAACGTACGACATGCATAAAAACAATACATTTTTTTGTTTTTTTTTCTATATAATGTTTTCAACATTTCAGAGAAAACCGAATATTTTAATACCGGATTTGTATCTTTATAATATAAAAATACAAATCAATATTAAAATAAATTAGTAGAAAAATACGCGAGATAACCACATATTTTTTGAAAGGATTTTGAAATTTTTTCAAAAAATTTTTTGTTGTTTTTTTTTAACATATAACATATATTATATATTATTATATTATAATAAAATAACTTTGGGTTGGGTCCAACTTAATCATGTTGGCTAAGCACAACCTATTTGGGCCGACAAAAGGAACTTGGCCGACCTCAGCCCAAAAGAGGGTTGGGCCGATGTCGGCCCAAAAGAGTGTGTTTTTTTATACTGTGCCGGACCTAGCCCATCCATTTTGGTATGGAGCGGAACTGGTTCATCCCAGTAAACAATGAAGAAACTATCCACTATTCATTTGCAGGAATAATATAGGTAGGGAAGAAGGAGAAGAAGAAAAAGGAGGAGGAGAGGGGCGGGCAAAAGCTAACCTAGCAGTGGCTTATGTTGGCGTTGATGGTGGCGTTGGAGGTTCTTCTTCCAAACAAGGCGGTTGTGCATTGGGGAGCTGTTGAGCTGGTGGTTCTTCTTCTTCTTTTTGTTATGTTTCTATTCTTACTCCTCTTTGTTTCTCTATTTTCCTTCCCTTTTTTGTTTATTTTTTCCTTTTTTGTTTTTTTCCTTTCCTTTCCTTCCTATGTTCTCCCTTATTTTTCTTTCTTTTCTTTTCTCTTCTGTTTTAGCCTATTTCCTCTCCTTTTTCTTTGTTTTTCCTTTGTCTTTTTTGTTCTCTCCCCAATTGTCTCGTTTATAAGGGGTAAGGGGAGAAGGAGCTACTCTACCCCTGTCCAGTCATGGCACAGGGATAGGGTGGCTAGGGTGGCCTTTGTGTAGTCACCTCGGAGTTGCTCGCAAGGCCCCTCAACCTCTTTCATCATGGTGGTTGGTCATGGGGGAGTGTGGGTGGTGTCAGGGTTTTTGGACAAATGAGAGGGGGAGAGAGAGAAAGATGCTGCAAAGGAAAAGAAGAAAAACCTTATTTCCCTATCTTTACGCGTCAACGGAAGAAGAAGATACACAATGTTGTTCCAAAACGACACTGTTTTGGGTTTTTTTTATATGAACAGTGAATGAAACGACGAGGTTTGTACAAAACGCGCCGTTTCATTTAAATAAAAATGGTGCCAAAAAGTGTCTATTTCCAAATTAGTTCTCATTCAATCAAGTCCACAATTGTAATTTTGATTTTAAGAATTGATTTAATTGCATCCTTGTTAAATTCAAATGTCAACCCTGAAGTTGACCGCCTTTTTCACTTTGATTCTTGGTTTTGAATATATACATTTTGGCCCTTAATTGATCAACAAACTTTTATTTTTTTTCAATTTGGCCCTTAATTTGGTCAATTTCAGCCCCTATATTTACGCGCCTTTTCAGTTTAGTCCTTGATTTTGGATTTCTTCAATTAAGTCCCCAATTGTCCATCAAACTTCAATATTTATGCAATTAAGCCCCTGATTTGACCAAATTAACTCTTAAAAAATTGTAATTCAACCCTCAAACTTTAATTTCTTTTAATTAAAGCCAAAATTGACTTAAAAATCAATTTTCTTGCAATCAAACCCTTCATAAACTCAATTAATCTTTTTAAAAAAATCTAATGTGAATCATCTATTTCTTCACTATTATATATGAACCCCGGAAGCTTTGACAACGTACATTTCATGAAATGTTCTGCATTATGTTGGAGCATGCCAAAATCTATACATCCAGTTGTTTTGAAGTGGACTTTACTTGTTAAAGACAGGTTCAAATGAAGAGCATTCCAATGTTATCCTAAGGTATTTTATGGGCAAATTGGAATGACAGACACAAATTGATTTTCGAGGATATATAGGATGCCAGATTGGAATACAATGTTTGAGCTCGTTCTTCATCGATTTTAATTTCTTCTATACTGGGAATGATTTATTTAGAGGCTCTAATGGTATTTTGAAATGGTCAAACAAGTGATGATCGAGTATTCTTCACTTTCATTTTTTATTATTTTCTTTTTCATTTTACAATTATTCTATATTATATACAATTAAACTCTATTTTTTCAACCAGGAACTTCCAAGATAGCTATAATTAGCCAACATAAAAAAAACATAAACAATTGCCCACTGCATCATAAAGTCTCAGCTTACCCTTAAGCTTTGCCAAAAAAGAGTAGAATAGACCAGGTTCCTCTAAGCAAACGACATGTCACATATTCTTTAATGATTCATGTCAATCTATAAACAAAACGGTTTTGGGCCAATCATTACAGGACAGCGATCTGAAAGACCTCTTTAGAGACCAAAGTGCTTGTAGCTGCTGAAGCTCAACATCCATTGAAAGCTTGCAAAAGCCCTATCTATCTGCTCATAGATCGTTCTCGAAATCAAGAGTACCTCCTTCCAGTCAATGGAAATTCAATAAGATCACCAGAAGATATGAAAGTACTGAAAGCGCTCGATTCACTTCTATTAACCAAACCATTCCTCTGCAAAGTACTGAAAATTCAAGTTGCGTTTTGATGAAAGTTCAAGTTCAAGTTGCAAAGTACTGCAATTTTTTCCTGAAATGCAAATATGTCTTGCTTTATTTTGTTTTATTATAATCATTATTTTAACGCTTCAAGCCTGATTTGCAATTGTAATAAAATGGAATGGAATTGTGCAGAGTTATCGTGGTGTTTACTTACAGTACTCGAGTTCTCGCTTCACACCCTTGCTTTTGGAACGGACTTCACAGCTCTTTTCTTCCTTTTCTTTTCAGAATTGATGATGCATCAGTGAAATTTGATTTGAAATGATAGCGTAGGCTTTTTTCAATGTCATATTATAGTATGAAATTTGAATTTTAGATAAGATAATTGTCTTTTATGAATTAATTGTTTTTATTATATTTATTTCATTATATTCACTGTAGAATTAAACTAATATATCTTTAGAATACAACAAAATCTTAAAATTTAAAAATAAAAAATTCTATAAGTTTCTTAAAAAAATTTTATTTTGTTTCTTATGAACATAAAAAAAAATTTGTAAAGAAAAAATTCGGAGAGAAGATTGTTTTTTAATTTATTTATGTCAATATTAAACTAATATTTATATAAAAAATATTTTTTAGATCAATGTGTAAAGTTAAAAGCACATCAATATTTCTGTACAATTCAAAAATGTAATTTTTTAATTAAATTAAAAGAATAACTTAGTTAAAATAACTGGTTTTTTATAGTGTATATTGTCTGCATTTATCAATTTTCACAAAATAATTGAAAATTAAATTAAAAAAAATAAAAACTATTAGGATAATTATTGGAAATTACAAAGATAAATTTAGAAGAAAATACATAGTCAATGTAACATTCCGTAACAAAAAAAAGTTATAAGAGTGACGTAATTTTTTCCTTAAGTACAATCAATTCCTTACTTTAATCTCTTAAATTAATACATATTTTAGGATACTTATTACTTTTAATTATTAGATGCCAACTCTAATTTTTTTTCATTATATACTTTTCCCCTCAATTTTGAGAAGCTTCCAGCCTACGTCATGATATGATAACATTTAAAATATTTAATTTTTATTTATCAAAATCTACTTGCCAAAAAACCATTATAATTCTATAAATATAAAAGTAAGAAAACCCTAACAATACTGGATATGAAAACAAAATAAAAAAAATCCTAGAATTATTATTAATTTTTTTAAAAATCATTTATCTTATTAATTAAACTAACAAAATGTAGAAAATCTAATAAACCACATAATCCTTTTCTCTACTTGATCATAATCAGCATAAAACTGTAACATGAGTGCGCTGAAAGTTTTTATCATTCCAAACAACACAATCCATCTTAAACTAAACTCTACAGATCCAACATGAAACACCATCCTGATGTTCTTTTTAAATCTCACAATCCAATTTTTTACTCTTGATTTTGGATTTTTTTTAAAATCCAAAAATAAATAAAAACACAATTTTTCAAAAATATTTATTTTTGACATAATTCAACTAATTTTTTATCATTTCATGATTTTCAGCCATTCTATTTGTGTTAATGATTTTTCAATAGTAAAAAATTCAAGAGAATCATAAAAATAATTTATAGACAAAAGAAAAAAAAGATTTAGTGATCATAATGATAATAAAATAAGAATTAAAGGACAAAAAATTCAATAAAAATATTCTTAGAATAAGAGGTAAAAAATAAGAATATTTCTAAGTAGTGTAAAATAAATAGTAGAGATATTTTCGAGAGAAAGAAAAGACCCTAGTCACCGTTGGAAAGAAAAATTAAAAAAAAAATAAAGAGAGAGTGCGAGAGAATAATTGTGAGAAAAAAAAATATAAAGAGAAATGAGAGAAAAAAGGAGTAAAAAAATTGAAAAAAGAAAAATTAAAAAGAAAAAAAAAGAGAAAAATATGAAAAAAAAAAGAAAAAAAATAGAAGAAAAAGGAACTCTTACTCTCTCTCTCTACCAAAAAAGAAAAAAGTATAAACAACTCTCCTACCAGGCCGGAAGCCTCCATCATCTTTATCACCTTGATTCTGCCCAAAGCTCCTCAACACTCACACGCCAATTTCACCTAGGAGATCTCCTCACTTCGCCGTGACAAAACGCCATCTTCCCCCCATTTTCTTGATTACAGCTTCATTTTTTATTTGACACCTTCTCTTCCTCACCGGCCAAAACAGTAGCACCAATGACAACAGTGTTCCTTGCAGAACAAATGCAGGAGCATTAAGCATCAGTGGCAGCAACCGCTAAGCAGTGGTGAGAAAGTATAGATCTGGACAAAGAAGAATAAGAGAGGTGTAGACCAAAACTTTCAGGTGTCTGATCTTTCCTCTAGAAGACAGTGACCATCAACACCAATAACATCTTTATGCTTACTTGATTGAATTATTTTTATCCAGAGATTGTTAGCAGATATCTAGTTCATGGATATGATCAATAAAATTTAGATACTTAAAGCTTAAATAGTTATTACATTATCAAAATTAATAATCATTAAACTATATTATCTTCATCATCTCATCATTAACGACCAAACTGATATGAAGAGTCAACACAATCATTTGGTGGATCCGATAACTTTGCATGATTAGCTCTATCATCTTCTTCTCGCATTTGATGTGGGGTGAGAAAAGGCTTAGGAGGCATTCGTATGGATTCAACATCTGATTCAAGCATCTTTACAACTTTATGCATTGAGGGACGATCAACAGGCTTCAACTGTATGCACCACAATGCCACAATAATCATCTTTTTCGTTGTTTTCTTTTCATGTTCCATGGCATCTTCTTGTACTTCGATGTCCTTTCCTTCACTAACTTGGTCATAAACCCATGAAGGGAAGTAAATTTGGCTTGAATGATTTGCCAATGCGTTTAAGTTCTTTCTTTTTCCTACCATTTCCATTAATAACATCCCATAACTATAGACATCAGCTTTGTAAGAGACACCTCCAATATTTTTATAAAATAGTTCAGGAGCCATGTATCCTATCGTTCCTCTAGCAGCAGTGAGGGGCACGGTGTTATTAGATGTTGGGTATAATTTTGCTAGTCCAAAATCTGATATTTTTGGAATAAATTTTTCATCAAGCAAAATGTTGTGCGGCTTGATATCAAAATGCAAAATTTGCATATCACAACCTTGATGTAGATATTCAATGCCACGAGCTACCCCTAGAGAAATCTCATATATTTTTTCATTGCTTAGTGAGACGCTACCTTCTCTAGAAAAAATATACTTATCAAGAGACCCATTAGGCATGAACTCGTATATAAGAGCACGCTTCAATCCCTCGACAGTGTAGCCTATAAGTTGCACGACATTGACATGGTGAATTCTTCCAATTGTGGCAACTTCGTTTATAAAATCTTGTCCATCGGCTTTTGACTTGCCCAATAATTTAACTGCTGCAAAACGACCACTACGAAGCTTTCCCTTATACACTGAGCCAAAGCCCCCCTCACCCAACTTGTCTTTAAATCCATTGGTTATCTTCTTAATCTCTAAGTAAGTGTACTTTATCGGCATGAGATCATTATCATGACTTTGCAAGAATTTTTCAATGTCGTCGTACATGGATAAATGTCGCCTTCGCCATTTATAGATCAGTAAAGTTAGGAGACATGGAAGCCCACATGGAAACAGTAGCACATGATATATCACTGTATAGAGACATTACAAAAATGGTTATAGGTTGAAACATATCAAAATATTTTACAAATACTTCATTGATTTTAGTGATGAGTTTATATGATAATCTATAGTATTATTAATATCATTCTAGCCATTTAGAAAATTAATGGCCAACATGAAAAAAAATCTGATAGTTTTTATAAAATAAAATCATTAATGGAAAGAAAAAATGGAATAGTGTTATCCTAAAGAAATAGTAAATACTTTCAAAATACTCATGCTCTGTGTTTGATTAGAATATTTTCCTTCTAGTGCTTTAAAATCATTGTTTATAATTGAAAACAAAAGTAGAAAGAATATTAGATACATTAATTTGATGCAAAAATAATATAAATTTAACCTAAAGTTAAAACTTGAAATAGTAGGGAGTCATCAGAAATATTTGAATTTCAAGAAATTATTTTCTACAACTAAATAAATTTAATGAAAATAAGTAGAAGCTACTGGATACAACCACAACGAAAATAAGCCATGAACAATAATTATTTCTTAAGCTATAATTGTTGCGTGCTGATATACATGTATTTATTGTTTCACAATTAGAAAAGTAAAATACTTACCGATAAGGGCAAGTGTCACAGTGGAATAGAACATGAGAAAGCTTAGTAAAATTGAAGGGGTACTGGCCATCTGGTCATAACAATTATCTGCCAAATAAATAAATAAAAATAAATAAAAAATGATGATTGAGAATCAATTCATTCAAATTAAAAGCATTAGAAATTATAAAATAATAAAAAGATAAGAGACAATCTAACTAAATAATAAAAAGATATAAGAAGATTAGGAGTGATATCTTAGTTCATTTAGATCTTTTAATTAGAGTAGAAGATTAAATTATTTTGAAAGGGTTGTATTTTATCAAAATTTAAGAGTTTAGTGACCGCAAAAACTTCTCTTACTATGGGTAACATTGAGATGTACGTGATTAAAACTTGGATTGAAAAAAAAAACACCTTTTTAGGGTCTTTTATTTATTTTATTAGAAAAATAAATATTAGTACTCTTTCTGTAAAATGATATAATTACACAAAATAAATTAACTCACCCTCATCAATTCGACAAAATATCCAGTCGATACCTATAATCACCAAGAAAATATGAATCAGCGTGCAAAATCTTGATGATTAATTAAAAAAAAGTAAAAAAAAAAACTCATTGGCGAAGAAAATGCTTAAAGTAAATGTATCTTTTTGTAGAATTGAGCCAGAACATGTAAGACCGTAATAGTCCTCACCTTCAAAATTAAGGTCTACCAGCTTCCCTACAATTTCAAGAAAAGGTCAACAGTATTGATATTTACAAACTTATAATTTTAACTGAACTGAAGAACATTTATTAAAATATAAAATAAACCCTTAACACATAAACGGAAACCAAGCAATATTGGAGCATTACATTAGATTATCATTATTGACTTTACTTTCAGAAGATTTCTAGTAACTTGAAAGATCACCTTGTTTCTGTTTCTGTTACCATTTGAAAATTTGAAGCTGTGTTATGCAGACATGTAGATTTAAACCCTTAACACATAAAATAAAGCAAATATGGTATGCGTATTCATAATACAGTACTTGAGGTAAGCTGATACATATGGAGAGAGAGAATACGTACAGTAGTATGGTTCTGTGTAATCGTTATATCGTAAACAATTGTTGTTCATCATGGTGGCTTCATCAAGATTGCAGCGGTTCTCTGTGATATAATCACAACAGAAAGAGAACCATGAAAGCTCGAACCCATATACCAAAATATCATGGACATCTGTATACGACATATTTGTCATATTTTTTGGCACAGAATAAATCAAATTTATACGGCACAAGTGAGGTACATCCTGGACATGCCCATCAACCATGACATAGGAATAACCTTCCATATCGACACAGCTGGGAGAAGAAATACTGCTAGACGAAGAAGAACTATATGCAGTACCACTGCCATTTTTGCAAGAAGAAGTATCCATAATATAATCTGTATGATTCAGGCGCATTTGATTCTTGCAACATAAAAAAGTTAACACAGAACTTTCTCGCCAATTTATCTTATAATAATAGGAGCGGAGCAATTCTTCTGTAAGAGAATGATGAGGGATGGAGAAGCAATCATCCTTCTGAACAGCAGCATCTACAAGTCGAATTGTGAAGTCACTGTAATTGATTGCCTGGACATAATACTTTACCATGTGCAAGTATAAAGTTGGACGTACGTTGTTTTCACAAGCAAGTTCATATTTTTTGTTGCCACAGCCTTTGGGATCAGTATTTAATCGAAAAGGATAGCTAATATTATGGATATTGCCACAAGAAGAAGGAGCGCAGTAATTGCTGGTGTTCTTTGTAGCACTGCAACTATGGTGGGAGGATAGGATCACTAGAAAAGGGAGGGCTGCATATGCACCGAAGAGGTGCCTTAATACTCTACTGAACATTGAGAGAGAAACTTTCTTTGGGAAACCAAATAATGTGCTTTGTTACACTTTGCTCAAGAGATATATAAATATATTATGTATACCATCTTGGATCAATACGAAAGGAAATCAATCAGTAGCCACAAATTAAAGTCTTCGAGTTATTGTCTTAGGCCCATTCTCATTAAATTTATGGGCCCATTCTCATTAATTATATTTTTCAATTTTCTAAATGAGATGCAGACGAGCCCATTCAATATTTTTGAAATTTCCAAAATGAGGAGACTGCCTTGAAGTTTGCAAGCCAATAAGAGAAAAAAAGCAAGGAAAGAATGTGGTGCCATTCAATATTTAAATATAAATATAGTAGGAGTAAAGTAGAAATGCAAAATTGTATCACGACGTCGTTTTGCAAAACTCTAAGTGAAACCAACTATGTTTTTTTTTTAATTAAAGGAGTTACAATATGAGACGATGTCTTTAGCCTTTGGGAATATGAAAATTCACAATATATATTTTTTTCATTAATATATTATTTGTTTTGTTTGAAGGCAGGAGTATTTGATGTGACTTGTTAGCATCAACTTCAATTCTATATATATTTTTTCTTAATATAAATATTTAAAACTAAAAGTTTATTTCCAGTTTTATTTATAAATAATTAAATAAACTTTTTAATTATATTGGCAAATCGTAATAATACTATCATAAGCAGGAGACCACGAAACCAAGGTCTTTGGAAAAACTTTCACCCAACCCTTAATTCTTCACAATATAGATTATAATTCTTAACTATATATATATTTTAAAAAAGAAAAATAATATAGATATGACCCAATGACTTGTTACGACATAATATTTTACCATGCTCAAGTATAAAGTTGGTCCACGTTTCCAATCATTTTATTTAATCTTTATTATGGATATTACCACCAGAAGGAGGTAATTGTTGCAATTTCTATCGCTGCAACTATGATTCTATTTATTGTGTTACTAAATCACTAAATTTTAGAAGAAGGGATAGCAACTTCTATCTTTAATATGGCATTGCTTAGAATATTATTTGGCTAGTTAGAAATATTAATTTAGAAATAAGTTTAGTTTATATTAGTGCATGACCTAATAATATTAAATCAAGGTAATTAAAGAAATAAAAATATCTGTATTTTTTTGTTTTTATTTTGTTTCTTATGTATTTTCTCTTACTTTATTAAAAAAAAATTAACAAATTCAAAATCAAAGTGATGGTGCTCATTTATTTTAAAAATATATATGGAGAATTATACATTTCGTGTGAAGACTTTAGGTTAAGTCCTATGTACATATAACTATTAAACAATTAAATTAAGATCCAACTTAAAGTTAATATATTTAAAATAAAATAATTAACTTAAAGTTTATTTTTAAAATATATAATGTCATCAACTGATTAAGTAATTGAATTTTAATAAAGCATTATATATAAAACAAAAATTAAGTACTTACTTAATTTTAAGTATTTAAAATTATTTTTATCTTTTTTTTTAAAAAAAGATATCAGCATAATATTAATTGCAAAATATATAATCCGAAAATTCATCCAAAAGTTAAACTACTATTGCAAAAGTAAGGTTGAAACATTTTTTGCTTCCACTTAGTATTGGCGATATTATGCAAATTTGTTGAAACAATTTTACAACAAATTTGCATAATTTTCAATGAAATAATTTCATTTGGAATGATGGTGCCGTTCCTTTGGTTTAGACTTGCATCATAGTCTGAAGAGCAAGCATCAATAATAATAACAACAAAAAACACATGCATCTATATATAACATGCATATATATATATATATATATATATATATATATATATATATATATATATATATATAAAATAATGTTTTTTTTTAAAAAAATCTAGTTCCTCTAAGTAAGTGTACCTTATTGGGATTGGGATGAGATCATTATCATGACTTTGCAAGAATTTTTTCTATAGCTTGTTTTTTTGTTGTTGTTTTAATATGTTACCTTAAAAATAATTTTAAAAAAATAAAAAAATATTATATTAATATATTTAAAAAAAACACTTTAAATTACAACAGCTACCACAATTTTAAAAAAGCTCTCCACCAATCAAAACCGCGGTAATGGAATGTATAGTGAAAGATAGCTTTTGTTTGGGTCCCATCACGTAGATAACAATAAGATAATGGGTTTGTAACAAATCAAAATCTTTAAAAACCGAGAAAGCTATAGCTATAGAAAAAACAGCTAAGATATTTAATTTTTATTCCTCAAATATTCTTGTTCAAATACCATTCCAATAGCTTCTTGTAATGATAAATAAATGGGGTCAGATTGAGTCCACACAAAGATGATTTTGAAACAGTGGGAAGCTGACAGCCAAGAAATTGCATGAAAAGTTCCCATTGCTTATAAAGTCACGCTCGTCTACATCTCGGGTCCATCCTGAATGCGATGCAGACGAGCCCCAACAGAGAAGAAAGAAATGGAAAACAAAACATGTAAGGAGTCTTCCCAGCTTGAAGTTTCCAGGTCACTAGAAAACAACACAGCCAATTAATTAGAGAAAAGGTTAAGAGAAAAAAACATTCTGATAACAATCAAGCTATCTTTCATGTCAGAGCCCCATCACGTAGAAAACAATGACAATATTGGAACACATAAACCTAATTTCAATAAAGATATTTTTATTTAGAATTTCGGAACCTTATCTTATACCTAAAAATTGATGAACATTAAAGGTCATCCTTTCAACCGTTCACCTCACCACTAGAAATTCACCAAAAACTAACAAAATTACCGACGAAATAATTCTGTCGGTAAATTACGATGATAATTACCAACAAATACTATTTTGTTTGTAATTCAGTTAGTATAAACTAACTGAATACTGCGGTTGGTATATACCGACGGAATATTCAAAATTTTAAAAAAGGTGATTCACTGACGTGAAAGTTTTTGTGGGTGATTATACCGACGGAATCACCAAGAGATTTAAACCGGGATCTCTATATAATGACATAACCAGTTCACCGTTAAAATTGATGATTGAACCACCGACAGAAGTAGTTTGTCGGTGATTCCATTGACAAAGTGAATATATCATCACTCTACCGACCCTTTCCTCATCTATTTCTCCTTCTTTTTCCCCATCCCAACTTTCCCCTCCCAAACTGCAAACAAACCACCCCCCCAAAACAAATCCCCCTCTTCTCAACACAAGTCATATTTCTTTAAGTTTTGTGATCACAACATCCGTGTTCTAATTTATTGTGGATTTTATCATTTTTTGTAAGTAAATCTATCTTTTTTAATTTTAACATTTAAATGTCAATTTTTTTTTTTAGAATATGTATTTTGTTAGTGTATATACATGTTTTATTGTTATTTCTCAAACAAATTTATAGTGTGAATGTATAATTTTGCACTTGTTATGGTTTGTATTAGATTTTATAAATTATATTTGTTTGTAAATTGTTTAAAATTTGTTGAATTATCGAATTACATGTGTTGTTGTAATTTTCATAAATTTATTGTATAAATTTGTATAGACGTTGATAATTGATAAGGAATATTTATAAGAAGTTGTAATTAGCTTGTTGGATAATCTCGAGGTAAACCAATATTTTTGCAAAATTTATTTACCTAACATAGTTAATTAATATATATTGTCATCATAATTTTATAGAGGTTTGATTGAAGTCATAGATGATCATTCATAGATGTATCGAGATTCACCTCAAGGATTGCAGATGATAGATTATTGTAAATTTATTTGGATGATGGTACTGCTCCTTTGGTTTAGACTTGCATCAGTCTGAAAAGCAGGCATCAATAATAATAATAATAATAAAAAAATAAAAATGAATCTATGTAAAAAAAGTTGATTAAATTAATAATAATAATAATAATAAATTACAAAGTAAATATTTTATTTTCACAGTAGTCATGAACAAATTATTATAAAATACTTTGTATATAACATGTCCATATGTAATTATTTAAAAAATAATTGTTAATATTATCATAAAAAATCTAATCTTATTTGAAATTTATAACATAATTGGGTACTTTTTAAAATACCTTCTTTATAATTCAATTAAAAGCGAGTTTTGTACAATACTCTTTAAAAAATAATAATTAAAAAGAGGGGAAAAAATGATGGCAGATAATTATCAAATACAGTAAAAGGCGAACATTTCCATTCAAATAATTTATCTTAAAAATTATAATCTCACTTCAATTGATAAAGTTGGGTCAATCCTCCTGGTAAACAAGAAATTCTCTAGATTACGAATGCCACAAACTACTAAAGTCTTGGAATTATTGCTTGGTTGCTCTCTAGCTAGCTCAATGATTAAGATTTAGGAAATTGCATGAAAAGTTCCCACCGATGAAGGGGAAGACCTCTTTGTGGCCTCCGCTTACAAAGTCAAGCTCGTCTACACCTCGGGTCCATCCTGAATGCGATATTGCAGACGAGCCCAAACAGAGAAGAAAGAAATCGAAAACAAAAATGTAAGGAGTCTTCCCAGCTTGAAGTTTTCCAGGTCAATAGAAAACAACACAGCCAATTAATTAGAGAAAAGGTTAAGAAAAAAAAAGTGATCAATAGAAAACAACACAGCCAATTTTTGATTGGTGATCGTTTGAAATCACCAATCAAAACCGCGGTAATGGAATATATAGTGAAAAATAGCTTTTGTTTGGGTCCCATCACGTAGATAACAATAAGATACTGGGTTTGTAATAAATCAAAATCTTTAAAAACCGAGAAAGCTATAGCTATAGAAAAAACAGCTAAGATATTTAATTTTTATTCCTCAAATATTCTTGTTCAAATACCATTCCAATAGCTTCTTGTCATGATAAATAAATGGGGTCAGATTGAGTCCACACAAAGATGATTTTGAAACAGTGGGAAGCTGACAGCCAAGAAAAATATACGATCAAATCTTGCAGGAATATTTTTGACAGAATTGGCTTCTCTTTCACATCACTATGATGGAAAGTAATAGCTCCAGCAACGATTGAAATTTTCTTATGGTTATTACTCCATTTGTACAAAGGATTTTCTAATAAAAGGGATTTAATTAATTTAAGTCAAGCAATATGTCCTTTCTGTGCTGATGAAATCGAGTATGTGAATCATCTATTTCTTCATTGCTATGTATGAACCTTGGAAGCTTTGGCAGCATTTCATGAAATGGTCTGGATTAAGTTGGAGCATGCCAAAATCTATAGATCTAGTTGTTTTGCAGTGGACTTTACTTGTTGAAGGCAGGTTCAAAGGAAGAGTATTCGCGATGTTATCCTAAGGTATTTTGTGGGAAAATTGAAATGCAGAAACAAATTGATTGTCGAGGATAGGATGCCAAATTAGAATACAATGTTTGAGCTTGTTTTTTATCGTCTAGCTCTTTGGTTGAAGGCCACAGAAATATAAAGTAAAATTACTATTTCAATTCATACAAGGATCCCAGGTGCACATATTATACATACAAAGGAACAAGAGAACAAGGACACAGCAACTCATTTTGATCTTAATCCCAATTTATTTGTCCCCTTAATGATCAATGTGTAACATGAAGCTCCAAAACTGTTAATTTCATCGACGAAAATCCTCGGTCTTGTTCCAAGTTTCCTCTTCTTGAAAATGTCACTGAATGCCTCCCCTGTTACTTCCTGCACTTAATTAATGATCTCATTAAACATTGACTCAGAACAATGAGGTAAAACACAGTGGTCTTAGGCCAGTATATATTGCTGCTTCTGAGATTTAGGGCAAGAGATCCATACCATGGAAGCTTAAAAGTGTCTTTCCACCATCCTTGTTTTGAACAGTTGCAACAAACTTTATCCAGTCTTGTGATGATCTCAGAAAAGGTTGGTCTGACAACAGGTTCTGAATGCCAACATTCATCAATCAACCTACATGAAGATCAAGATGATTCCCAAAAAAATTAAGCTACTCCCATGAGGTTGTTCCTCTCATTTCTATGAGCAAGACAATAGTGAGTCAAGATCAAGAAGAGATTGGAAAACAAAGTAAAACAAGAGAAACGAATAGCTCAAGCCCTGTCTCTAGCTGGTTTTAGGGAACTGCCTTTACTTGATCAATATCGAATTTGCATAAGCAGTCGTTTTCTAGATCCACTGTACCATTCTTGGTTTTGGGACAACTTCCTATTCAATTTGCAAAAGAAATTTAAGACATAATCCAGAACTTACTCTTTTAAATCTTGAGGGTAACTTCTTGCTTTGATCTTGAATGGCGGTCTCTTTTTCTCTAAGCACATCAACTTCACGGCCTCTTCAGGAGTTTTAGGATGGAAAGGCTGCACTCCCTCAAGCATCTAAGCTCAAACGAAAAACAAACAGAAGAAAAGTCCCCCTTAGCACTTAAATCTTCAAGTAAAAAACCATGCACTGTGCAAAGAATAGCAGTAATACAGATGAAGGAAACATGAAAGTACAACCAGTTTGCCAAATTAGACTGCGAAGTACCTCATACAAAATAACTCCAAAAGAGTATGCATCAACGCTTCGATCAAATATTTCATCGTTATAAATCTCAGGCGCCATGTATACATCTGGAAAGCAATACCATCACTTAAATTCAAGTCAAGAACACATTGCAGTAATCCCTTTAAAGTTATTCACTCAGCTGTATATGATGAGCTTAGATGAAGAGTTCTGCTCTTAAAAGGAAGCAGGTTAAGAAAGTAAAAGTGTAAAAAAGACTTACTTAAATAATTGATGGGTTTTTGGTTGCTACAGAAGCGATTCATTCCTTGAAAAGATGCAGGGTGTCGAGCCTTATCTTTAAGGTGGATTTTCACAAAGTTTTCGATATTGTCCAGTGGAATTATTTAGAGCAAGTTATGATCAGGTATACGGGTTTTGATGAAAAATAAATTCATTTGATCAAAACTTGAATGTACATCGTAAAATTATTAGTGTTGATTAATGGATCTCCTTATAAGGAATTCTTGATGAGCCATGAGATTCGCCAAGGTGACCCCCTTTCTCGCTTCTTTTTTCTAATTGCAGAGGGGTTATTTGTTTTGTTTTAGAAAGCAGCTACAACTAATCTTTTCAAAGGTATTTCTTTTGGAGACAGCTTTTGCCTCAGTCATCTATAATATGCAGATAACACTCTGATTTTCACATGGTCAAAACACTTAAAAAGATTCTATTGTGGTTCGCAATTTGTTTAGGTTTGCACATTAACTTCCATAAAAGCTCTTTAATTGGCATAAATGTTGGGGAAGATGCTTGTGTTAGTATGATATCTTAGTCTTTTGCAGATTTGTTCTTTGCCTTGCTCTTATCTAGGCATGTCTTTGGGATCCAATCCTAAAAGGTTGTCTGCATTGAAGTCTATTATTGAGAATTTTAAAAGAAAGTTGAGCATGTGGAGAGGTCGTATGCTTACAAGATGTATTTGCCTAATCAAAAGTGTCCTGAATTCATTGTAAATCTACTATATGTCTTCTTTTCTTATGGCAAGGCGGATCTGCACACCAACAGAAAGAATACATCACATGATTTTCGAAGCTTCAAGTTGAATCATCATCTTCATGCGTTTTGATCTAGCAAAAATCGAATGTTTTTCTCGCATCAAGGTTTTTTTTCACAAATCCATAAGCCTGTTGTTTTGTTTCGAAAGAAAAACGCGAGAATCAAGAAAAGAAGGTTTAGTTCATTTGTTTTGGGTTTAGTCTGTTTTGATTTCAAGAAAAGAAAATGATCACTCGTAGTTAGGACTTAGGAGGTCTCCTTTCCACTTTTACAGAACAAAGAAATGTTTTTGAATCTTAAAGCGTCCATGAGATATTCTACGTGACAACCCATGCAAGTTTTTCTTCATAACTGTTAACTTGACAGTCCAGCTTATATTGTAAAAGGAAATTGAAAAATAACCCAAGGTTAAAACCGAGAGATCGAGTTCATCATGCGGCTAAAGTCTGGGTTTCTTATAGTCCAGCTTATATACTGTCTGCATTTATCACTTTACCGTCAGGAGATTTGAAAAACCAGCATGCTCTTGTTTCCTTTTGACAGATTTTCTCTCCAAAATGAACACTTTCATGATCTGTAAATAAAAAACATGGGTTGTTGTTATTCTTTGAAATCATGAGAGTATAAGGGATTTATGTAATGCAAAGTTTTGTCTTGGCCGTTTATACCTGCAATTCAGATTAAAGAAATCTAAAGAAAAAGAGGCCGGAATCATTTTGTTTGCTCATTTCGTTACTGGAAGTCTACATCTCAGCAGCAGAAATTTCTATCTTAGCTTTCTACGTGTATTTTCCTTGTTACTGTAAATGCTCATATTCGCGTGTTACAAAACGAAGCTGGACTAATAGCTTTTCCTGTATCATAATGTATTGAAGAAGCAAAACTTTCTTTTCTTAATTTTGTCTTACGTTAGTTTATAAAAGACGACAACAAAATACATAATTTTAGTTTTGTCCCACTGTCAATAACATTTGTAGATAATAAAATGTAAGTCATTAATTTAAGGTCATATATAAACTTGGTCCTTTTTTGTTTTCTTTCACAATCTTAGACATAAAATCCCAAGTCTCTTAGGGAGCTTGTATAAAATACGTACAATATGCTTATAAGATGAATTTTTACATTATATAAAATTCAAGGTTTTTAAATATTAATCTAGAAATTGGAAGATTAGAACTTTAATTGGCCTTATTCAATAGATCTCCTTTTTTTAAGTAATCAATATCGAATTTTGAATTTTATGGTGTTATTTTTTATGATTTTATATGTATAGTAGCCGATAATCTTATGCAAGGATTTTATTTATGTGCGGAATCTTTAATTTTATGATTGGAATTTGGAAGTGTAAATTCCATGTGAGGATATGCGAGTGCTTAGTTAAGAAAAAAAAATTATTCTCGTTAAGTACTATTCAACTAAATGTTAAAATAAAATAAATGGTAGTAGGAAAGAATATGAGAGTGGACTATCGCCAGCAACATCTGCTCTGCAAAGTCTGCTTGACAAATCTCTTTTCAAGTCGTTGTGGCCAAATTAAGTATGTTTTCCACATGTATGCAATAGTCCTACGTATGAGAATAGAGTCATTTACTAGTCATCCTTTATCTCAAAGTGACAGCAAGTAAATCATGAAAAGAGTAAGAATTTTGAATATTTATATACTTACTTGATTGAATTATTTTTATCTAGAGATTGTTAATGGATATCCAGATCATGGATATGATTAATAAAGTTTAGATACTTAAAGCTTAAATAGTTAATACATTATCAAAATTAATAATCATTAAACTATATTATTTCATCATCTCATCATTAATGACCAAACTGATATGAAGAGTCAACACAATCATTTGGTGGATCCGATAACTTTGCATGATTAGCTCTATCATCTTTTTCTGGCATCTGATGTGGGGTGAGAAAAGGCTTAGGAGGCATTCGTAGGGATTCAACATCTGATTCAAGCATCTCTACAACTTTATGCATTGAGGGACGATCAACAGGCTTCAACTGTATGCACCACAATGCCACAATAATCATCTTTTTCGTTGTTTTCTTTTCATGTTCCATGGCATCTTCTTGTACTTCTATGTCCTTTCCTTCACTAACTTGGTCATAAACCCATGATGGGAAGTAAATTTGGCTTGAATGATTTGCGAATGCATTCAAGTTCTTTCTTCTTCCTACCATTTCCATCAATAACATCCCGTAACTATAGACATCAGCTTTGTAAGAAACACCTCCAATATTCTTATAACATAGTTCAGGAGCCATGTATCCCATTGTCCCTCTGGCAGCAGTGAGGGGCACAGTGTTATTATTTGTTGGGTACAATTTGGCTAGTCCAAAATCTGAAATTTTTGGAACAAACTTATCATTAAGAAGAATGTTGTGAGGCTTGATATCAAAATGTAAGATTTGCATATCACAACCTTGATGTAGATATTCAATGCCACGAGCCACCCCAAGAGAAATCTCATACATTTTCTCATTGCTTAGTGGGACGCTACCTTCCCTAGAAAAAATATACTTTTCAAGAGACCCATTAGGCATGAACTCGTATATAAGAGCACGCTTCAATCCCTCGACAGTGTAGCCTATAAGTTGCACGACATTGACATGGTGAATTCTTCCAATTGTGGCAACTTCGTTGATAAAATCTTGTCCATTGGATTTTGACTTGCCCAATATTTTAACTGCCGCAAAACGACCACTACGAAGCTTTCCCTTATACACTGAGCCAAAGCCTCCTTCCCCCAACTTGTCTTTAAATCCATTGGTTATTTTCTTAATCTCTGAGTAAGTGTACCTTATCGGCATGAGATCATTATCATGACTTTGCAAGAATTTTTCAATGTCTTCGTACATGGATAAATGTCGTCTTCGCCATTTATAAATTAGTAAAGTTAGGAGACATGGAAGCCCACATGGGAACAGTAGCACATGATATGTCACTGTATAGAGACATTACAAAAATGGTTATAGGTTGAAACATATCAAAATATTTTACAAATACTTCATTGATTTTAGTGATGAGTTTATATGATAATCTATAGTATTATTAATATCATTCTAGCCATTTAGAAAATTAATGGCCTACATAAAAAAGAATCTGATAGTTTTTATAAAATAAGATCATTAATGGAGAGAAAAAAATAGAATAGTGTTATCCTAAAGAAATAGTAAATACTTTCAAAATACTCATGCTCTGTGTTTGATTAGAATATTTTCCTTCTAGTGCTTTAAAATCATTGTTTATAATTGAAAACAAAAGTAGAAAGAATCACAATGAAAATAATATAAATTTAACCTAAAGTTAAAACTTGAAATAGTAGGGAGTCATCAGAAATATTTAAATTTTAAGGATTTATTTTCTATAACTAAATAAATTTAATGGAAATAAGTAGAAGGCTACTGGATACAACAACAATGAAAATAAGTCATGAACAATAATTATTTCTTAAGGCTACTGATATACATATATTTATTGTTTCACAATAAGCTGATAAAAGCAAAGTAAAATACTTACCAGTAAAGGCAAGTATCACAGTGGGAAAGAATATGAGAAAGCTTAGTAAAATTGAAGGGGTGGTCGTCCGGTAATAACAATAACCTGCCAAATAAATAAATAAATAAAAATAAATAAAAAATGATGAATGATTTAATTACCATTCATTTAGTGATTTGACTATAAGGGAGAAAATGATTGAGAATCAATTCATTCAAATTAAAAGCATTATAAATTATAAAATAATAGAAAGATATAAGAAGATTAGAAGTGATATCAAAACTTCTTATTTCCATCAAGAAGATGAAATTATTTTAAAAGGGTTTTATTTTATCAAAATCTAAGAGTTTAGTGACCGAAAAAACTTCTATTGCTATGGGTAACTTGAAGGCGAACATTGATATGTACGTCATTGAAACTTGGATTGAAAAAAATAAAACCTTTTTACGGTCTTTTATTTATTTTATTAGAAAAATAAATATTAGTACTGTTTCTGTAAAATGATATAATTACACAAAATAAATTAACTCACCCCCATCAGTTCGACAAATTATCCAGTCGATACCTATAATCACCAAGAAAATATGAATCAGCGTGCAAAATCTTGATGCTTAATTAAAAGGTAAAAAAAAAAAAACACTCATTCGCGAAGAAAATGCGGAGTAAATGTATCGTTTTGTAGAACATGTAAGACCATAATAGTCCTCACCTTCAACAAAAAGGTGTCCCAGCTTCCATCCGGTATACTTCCCTAGTGCATTTCAAGAAAAAAGAAAAGGTCAACAGTATTTACAAACTTATAATTTTAACTGAAGTGAAGAACATTTACTAAAATATAAAATAAACCCTTAACAGTACATAAACGGAAACCAAGCAATATTGGAGCATTACAATATAAAATAAAGCAAATATTGTATGCATAATCATAATACAGTACTTACGATATGCAGGTTCTTTGTAAAAGCAAAAGTTGTTCTTCACGGTGGCTTCATCAAGGTTGCAGCGGTTCTCTGTGCTATAACGACAGCAGAAATAGAACCATGAAAGCTCGAACCCATATACCAAAATATCATGGACATCTGTATAGGACATATTTGTCATATTTTTTGGCACATAATAAATCAAATTTATACGGCACAAGTCAGGTACATCCTGGATCTGCCCACCAACCATGACATAGGAATGACCTTCCATATTGACACAGCTGGGAGAAGAAATACTGCTAGACGAAGAAGAATTATATGCAGTACCACTGCCATTTTTGCAAGAAGAAGCATCCATAATATAATCTGGAGGATTCAGCATTTGATTTTCGCAACATAAAAAAGTTAACACAGAACTGTTTGCCCAATTTATCCTATAAGAATAAATGCCGTACGCAGAGCGGAGCCCTTCTGCTGTAAGAGAATGATGAGGGAGGGAGAAGCAATCATCCTTCTGAACAGAAGCATCCACAAGTCGAATTGTGAAGTTATTGTAATTGATTGCCTGGACATAATACTTTTCCATGTACAAGTATAAAGTTGGACGTACGTTGTTTTCACAAGCAAGTTCATAATTTTTGTTGCCACAGCTTTTGGGATCGGTATTTAGTCGAAAAGGGTAGCTAATATTATGGATATTGCCACAAGAAGAAGGAGCGCAGTAATTGCTGGTGTTCTTTGTAGCACTGCAACTATGGTGGGTGGATAGGATCACTAGAATAGGCAGGGCTGCATATGCACCGAAGAGGTGCCTGAATACTCTACTGAACATTGAGAGAGAAACTTTCTTTGGGAAACCAAATAATGTGCTTTGTTGCACTTTGATCAAGAGATATAAATATACTATGTGGTCTTGAGAACAATACTCGTCTACCATCCTGGATCAATACGAAAGGAAATCAATCAATGGCCAAAAATTAAGTCTTCGAGTTATTGCATGGTCAAAGACTCACTGATAAATTAATAATTAGGAAATTGCATGAAGAGCTCCACTTACAAAGTCTTCGAGTTAGTGCATCAAGACCCATTCTAAATGCGATGAAGACGAACCGAAACAGAGAAGACAAAATGGAAATAAAAAATGTAAGGAGCCTTCGCTTGAAGTTTCCGAGTCAATAGCAGACAATCACAGCCAATAAGAGAATGTCTCTAAGATCCACTCCACTTCATTTGCAGGGGAAGATCCCACTCTGATTTGCAAAGCCTTCAAGATGCCATCACCTTCACTTCATTTGTTACTTTTATGCCAGGAGGGAACGAGAAGGTGCCAAGAACACTTCATGATTTCTCAGAACTCCTCCCAGACCTGCGCGCATATTACCTGGTTTTCCGAAAGCTGATCCATCCGTGTTCCACTTTATACTTCCCATTTGTTTTTGAGAACAATACTCATCCTCAGACTACGAATACCATCTTGGATCAATACGAAAGGAAATCAATCAATGGGCACAAATTAAAGTCTTCGAGTTCTTGCTTGGTCAAAGTCTCACTGATTAATTAAGAATTAGGAAATTGCATGAAGAGTTCCTGCAAAAGAAGGGAGGACCTCTTAAGTAAACGGAGAATTAAGTATAATTAAAGGTTACGATCAAATGGTACATGGACGTCCTATCTTTAATTTCCTTTTCTTTTCATTTCTTTTATTTAACGCGGAGTTGCTGACACAACAAACTATGGCCACATTTGTTTTACGGTGGAAAACATTATCTAAATTTCTCATTGTTAATCAATGAAAAATATTTTTGAATTAAAAGAAATTATTTTTTTTATTTTTATTTTTAATGAAATATATTTTTTAGAAATTACAAATAAAAGTAGAATTTGTTAAACGGATATCCAAGGTTTTTTCATCATTTGATTTTTTTTTTTGTAATTATTAAGTAATTTTAAGTAAATTCGATATTTCTATAAATATAAAATATCATTTTAAAAAAATATTATTTTTTTTATTATTTTAATTAATTTTTTTATTTATCATATTTATTATTTTATTTATTATTTATTTTATTTCAAATAATTTATAAAATTTAATTTTTTTTAATACCTTGGATGGTAAAACTCTTGGTTGTTGATCTAGTCCGGTCAAGGAGAAGTGGAGCTAGTGATGGTCACTTTAGGTTTTTGGTTCAAGATACCGGTGATGTGGGTGGTTGGTATTGCTTAGAGTCAGTTGGTGTGATTGTCATGAGAGGTTGAAAGAGGAAGGTTGAAGATGGGTTTGAGGGGCGGTAGTTATTTTTTAAAGTATTTATTATTTAAAAATATATTAGGCTAAAATACTTGTATTCAATGGCATGTGAAGTGGATTATTTTTTTATTAAAGTTTTTTCCTTTCTCTCATCAAAAACAACAAAAATATTTGGGCTTGGCTTAATCTAGCAGATCTTTTAGAAATATTAACCATAAACAGTTGGAATTTCCTTCTTAAATATATTCCACAAATTAACCATTAGAAGAAAAAAAACATAAAAATTATTCATAAATATGAAGACGAAAACATGACATCTCAATTCTCCATGTCCTCCGATCATTAATGACATGTGAACGTAGGGGTGAGCAAAAAAACTGATAAACCGATTAAACCGATTAAACCGAGAAAACCGGAAAAAAATTAACCGAAAAAACCGAACCGAAAAAAAAACCGAATTAACCGATTAAAAAATCACAAAAAATTTCTGGTTCGGTTCGGTTTCTAAAGTCAGAAATCGATTGAACCAAACCAAGCCGAACCGGTTCAACCAGCCAACACTTAAAAAAAAAGTAAGTATAAATACAACACTTTCTAACCCTAAAATCACTTTTAGCCATCAGCCGCCCCTTCCCTCCCTTCAGCCCCCCTTCCCCTTCTCTGCATATCCCTCCCTCCCTTTAGCCCCCCCTTCCCCTTCTCTACGTATCCCCCTTCTCTGCATATCCTTCCCTCCCTTTAGCCCCCTCTTCTCTGCATATCCCCCTTCTCTGCATGTCCCTTTTAGCCCTCTCTTCTCTGCATATCCCTCCCCCTTCCCTTTACTCTTATTTGCTTTGATTTTTCTCCCCTCCCTTTACTCATTGTAAACCTAAAGTTACATGCTTTATGGGGTGCCTGCATGATGTGGGTAAGTGCCAAGTTGTGGATTTTTTTTCCTTTCATTCCCCCCCTTTTTTTCCATGTTATCTTCTGCTGGCTTGTGTGGCTGTTGGTTTGAACAATTTTTTCATACAAGTTTCAGCAAACAAACATGACATCTTTTCTTTATTATACGTAGCAGAAGCTTTGGATTTGGAGGCTCTTATTTTAATTGTAGGCGCAGAGCATCAAAATGCCCAAACAAGGAAGATTTTTAGTTGCCTTCTTCGACGTAGAGATTAGGGATTTTTTTTGGACTGTGAAAAAGTTGGAATAATTTCGGTTTGAACCAGTTTGGAAGGGAAAAAAACCGAACCAAAATTAATCGGTTTGAACCGGTTTTCAGTTCGGTTCGGTTCAAAAAATTAAAAAAAATAAATCAGTTTGGTTGTTTATTTTGGTTCAAAACCGGACCGAACTGAAAATATTCAGCCCTATGTGAACGGTAAAACATAATATAAATTATTATTAAAATTTGATTTAATAGTTTAAATTAGTCATCATGCTTGCTTGCTTATTTGAGTGTCATTTTGAAAATTTATTTCATTAAAATATATAGAAATTAAAATAGATTTTCACAGTACACCAACGAATGTATTTGTTTATTTAAAATTTATTTTTTCATGTATTTTGTTGTTATCTAATTTTTGACCCACTTTTTTGATAAAATTTTCAGAAAATTTAAAAATAGTAAAAAACAACAAAAATTAAAGTGTTCGAGTTCTTGCTTGGTCAAAGTCTCACTGATTAATTAAGAATTAGGAAATTGCATGAAGAGTTCCTGCAAAAGAAGGGAGGACCTCTTAAATATACGGAGAATTAAGTAT
>Ga0325401_1000397_pt1 | contig 30613 bp, 13 predicted proteins | sample PopdelMetagenome_FD_205666 | JGI IMG/M metagenome (GOLD analysis project Ga0325401, IMG submission 205666) | Populus deltoides microbial communities from Bellville, Georgia, United States - Xylem-PdKOR-R2 | ecosystem: Host-associated > Plants > Phyllosphere > Stem > Wood/Secondary xylem | place...
TTATTTTAAAATAAAATAAAGCAAAAATGAAATATTTAATATTTAATATGTCCTTGTACTTTGGGCTTGCTTCAAATTTGTCCTCTTTTATTGTTATTCATATTTCATTACATTTGTTTTTACGTATTATAACTTTTTTTTTTATGTATTATAACTATATACTAGTTACATAACCAGCGTAATGCTGTGAATTAATTATTTTTTTATATAAATAAAATAAAAAACTAAGATTTAAATATATTAGGTTTTTCTGTAAAATTATATTAAAGAGTTTTGGATTTGACTGCAATGCCTCACTTAGAAATAATATTTATAATATTAATAATAACATTAAACTTGCATAACCTAAGTTTAAGTGGGTCTGGTTACAAGGTCGTGTCATAAAAGTGTGGTAATTAAATAGATTAATGAAAAAGAAAAAAACAAAGAAAAAAACTAATGAAGAAAAGGAAAAAAAATCTTAATTAACTGGGTTAACCCGTTAAACCTGGGATTCGCGTCATGATAGTTTATAACTAAATAGAAAAAAATTAACGGGTTAACTGAGTTGAACCGTCAAACCAGGTTAACCCGTCAAGCCTGGAATACGTGTCATGAAAGTCTGATAATTAAATAGAAAAAAATTTAACATTAACAAACTTCTAAACAAAAAAAATTAATTAAAAAGAAAAAAAGCAAAACAAAAATTCCGGATTAACCCGTCAAACTCAGGATCCATGTCATGAAAATATGATAACTAAATAAAAAAAATTTAACATTAATGAACTAAATTAAAAAAAATAAAAGAAAAAAAGAAAAAGAAAAAGGCAAAGGCAAAGGCAAAGGCAAAATTAAAAAAAAAACAGAAAAAAATTTAAAAACAAAAAAGAAAAAAAGACAGCTCAGAGTATTTTAGTATATGTTATTATTATTATAATTATAATTATAATATATAAGTACAGGTGGGCGTGGGGAAAGCTACAGTGCTTTCCCCACGCCTTTTAGAGTATTGCTTAACTAGTTACATGACCAGCACGATGCCGCGGGTCAATTTGTTTTTGCATAAAAAAATATCAAAAAAAACTAAGATCTAAAAGTGTTAGGTCTTTCTTCAAAGTTATACCCAAGAATCTTGGATTTGGCTGCAACGCCTGACCCAAGAGTAATATTTATAATATTAATAATAACAATAAACTTGCATGACCCAAGTTTAAGTGGGTCTGACTGCAATACCAGACCCAATAGCCTTGGATGTGGGTTTGGCTTCAAAGTCGTGTCATAAAAGTGTGATAATTAAATAGATTGATTAAAAAGAAAAAACAATGAAAAAAAACCAACAGAAAGAAAAAAACTAATGAAGAAAAAGAAAAAAATCTGAATTAACTGGGTTAACCCGTCAAATCTTGGATTCGTGTCATAAAAGTTTGATAACTAAATAGAAAAAAAATTGACGAGTTAACCCAGAATTAACTGGGCTAACTCGTCAAACCCGGGATCTATGTTATGAAAGTTTGATAACTAAATAGAAAAAAATAAACATTAACAAACTAAATTAAACGAAAAAACTAATTAAAAAGGAAAAAACACAAAAACAAACAAAAAACATCAGCCTTTTACTAATGAGGAAAAAGAAAAAAATCTGAATCAACTGGGTTAACTCGTCAAACCTGGGATTCGTGTCATAAATGTGTGATAACTAAATAGAAAAAAGATTTAATATTAATAAACTAAATTAAAAAAAAAAGATTAATTAAAAAGGATAAAGCAAAGAGAAAAAAATCTACAGGAAGAAAAAAACTAATAAAGAAAAAGAAAAAAAATCTGAATCAACGAGGTTAACACGTCAAACCAGGTTAACCCGTTAAACCTGGGATCCATGTCATAAAAGTTTGATAATTAAACAGAAAAAATTTAATATTAAGAAACTATAGAAAAAAAACTAAAGGCATCAACTTTTTCACTGTAGAGTGCACGATGTTGTCCACAGTAAAAGGCTTAAAAAGAAAAAGAAAAGGAAAATGAAAATGAAAAAAAAACAAAAACATACGCCACAGGTTAATTTTTTTTCTTGCATAAAAAATATCAAAAAAAGCTAAAATCTAAGAGTGTTAGGTCTTTCTGCAAAGATATTAATAATAATATTAAACTTATATAGCTCAAGTTTAAGTGAGTCTGGCTGCAACATCAGACCTAAGAGTCTTGGATGTGGGCCTGCCTGCAAGGTTGTGTCATAAAAGTGTGATAATTAAGTAGATTAATTAAAAAGAAAAAAATAAAGAAAAAAACCAACAGAAATAAAAAAACTAATGAAGAAAAAGAAAAAAACCAGATTAACCTGTCAAACTTGGGATTCATATCATGAAAGTTTGATAACTAAATAGAAAACAAATTGACGGGTTAACCCGTCAAACCAAGTTAACCCGTCAAGCCCAGAACACGTGTCATGAAAGTATAATAATTAAATAGAAAGAAATTTAACATTAACAAACTAAACTAAACAAAAAAAATTAATTAAAAAGAAAAAAAGCAAAAAAAAAAATAATTCGGGTTAACTCGTCAAACCAGGTTAACCTGTCAAATCCGGGATCCGTGTCATGAAAGTCTGATAACTAAATAAAAAAATTAACATTAACAAGCTAAATTATACAAAAAAACATTAAAAGAAAAAAAACACAAAGAAAGAAGAAAAAAAACTCATAAAGGCATAAAAAACAAAAAAGAAAAAAAACATCTCAGAGTTTCACTTTCGATTGCACTGTGTAGTGCACAGTGAAACACTGATGCATTTACAATGAAAATAAAAGGCGTGGGGAAAGCTACAGTACTTTCCCCACACCTTTTAAAGTATTGTTAATAATGCATAATTATATAGTTAACGAGTTATGCATCCATACTAGGCTATAGAGTTTTTCATTATTATGTTCAGGCACTATAAATATATTTTTTTAAAAAAATTATTTAGGTTATATATCTAACTGGATTAGATAAAATAGTTTTATTTTAAAGAGACAATAAAAAATAAATAATAATACTAAGTGTATCAAATTAAAATAAAAAAACATGACGGATAAACAAATATTTTTTAAAGGGGTGAAACGATATAGCATGACACTGTGACAACATATCCAATGTGTTCTTTTACAGCAAATGCAAAAGAAAAAAAAAGTCAATAGATGAAATTAAAAATAAAAAGATTTAATTGAAAAGAAATGGAAAAAAAACATTAGCAAAATCAGAGCTAACTTGTAAAATCAACAATCTAGATCCTCGACTTTCTTGGATTTCATAATTTTTTATTTAAAAAATAAATTTTCATCTAAACACATTATTTGCTTTATTTCAAAAAAAAAAAGGGATGGGGTATAAGCTTGAAAAAAAAAAGATCTCATGTTTTTTAAATTTTATAACAAAAGTAAGATTTTATATCTCAAGTTAAACAAAAAAAAAAACCTTTAAAAACAAATAAACAAGAAATAATTAATTTTTAATTTTTAAAATTTAACCCCTCCCTCACATGTTGGCACAAGATTTTCAATTGCTAGCCTTTTTCTAATTATTTTCAATACACTAAAAAGACAAAACTCACTCTCATTCACATTGATTATTAAGAAAACAAATAAGATAAAAAGTCTAAAAACTCTTAAATGATAATTTTAATATTTTTTTTGTTAAAATAGTAGTGGAGTAATTTTACTGGAAATTAGAAATGACAACAAGACCTTTCCATGAAAGTTGCTTTTTATTTGTTTTTAAGGGTAATACAATGATTTAATTGTTCACTTTTAAATTGCAAAGACCGATCTGTTCCTATAAAAATAAATAATGACTAATGAGTTCTCATAAAAAAAAAAACCATCTAATACATACTAGCTCACTAGCAGAGAGGATTTACTAGAGATATCAATTATAGAATCAAGGACCAAGAAGTTAAATGAGACACTGAATGGGCTTGTTTAACATATTTGGATCAAGTCTCATTTCAAGGAGGGCTACAACACAAATGGAGCAATAATTTTCCATTCTTGCAATGAAACATAGGTGGTGGCAAATCAATCCTTCTACAATAACCCACAAAAATAATTCAATCAATCTAAAAATCTCATTCCAAAATAGAAACTAGATTCATACCCAAGAACAAAAAAAGGCATGAAAAGAGAACATCCAAATCTCCATTCTCAACAACTCACAAACCCATATTCTTTTATTTCAAGTGGATTTCTTCTACTTCTACTATTACTATGACAACTAATAACGAAAAAATTAAGATTTTGTTTTTAAATAGACGTGTGAGATGAGGACTTTTATATATTTTTTATTTTTTTATTATTACAAGAGGGAGTTATACAGAAGAGAGAGTTAATAGTTTCTTTTGGGTGTTGATTGCAAATTTTTGGGTTTTGGGGTATGAAAATTTTAATAAATTATATCAAATCTCTAGGCAATTTAAGAGAAAATAAAGGAGAAAAGGGTGAGGGTTGTTGCCATGTTTTTTTTTTTAATTCAATAATAAAGTTGTAATATTTAATATAAAATCTCTTTATTTATTAATTGAAATATGATGATAATCATATAAATAATTTGAATTTTTTATGCATCAAAGTTATAATGTAAAGTATTATAAAGTTATAAACTCTAGAATATAAATAATAATTTTTTTAAAATAAAAAAAAGTAAAAAAGATAACTAAATTATGTGATATTGTAATTTACCCTTATTTTTTTAGATGTCACTAGTGTATTAACCCGCGCTCTGTAATGAGTCAATAATAATATATTATTACATTTCAAATCAAATCTATGGTTTCTTTTTAACATCAATAATTTTTTTCTTCAAACTTTTATAATAATTATATTAATAATATTAACAATAATGAAAAAAATAATATTAATAATATTAATAATAATATTTTGTTATGCCAGACCCAGGCACACGGGTTTGGCAAACCTAGGAGAGCCGGTATGCAGATTCAGGCGTGGGTTTTTTCAGACCAGAGTAACTTGGTTTAGCGTTCCTTTCCTGACCCACATAACTTGGGTCTAGCTCTCTGTCTGACTGAAGTTCCTTGGACATAACATCCCTTTACAAACCCAAGTTACTTGGGTCTACTATCCCTGCCAAACTCAAGGTACTCGAGTTTAGGAATGGCATACCCAAGGTACTTGGGTTTAATGCCCCTGTGAGATCCTAGTTTCTGTGATGTGGCCATGCTAGACTTCGGTGTGATATTATTATTTTTTTTCAATAATAATAATATTTTTTTCACATTTATTAATAATTATATAAATAATATTAACAATAATGCAAAGAATAATAATAATAATAATAATAATAATATTATTATTATTATTATTATTATTATTATTATTATTATTATCAAATTCATGGTTTTCTCTTCTATGCAATATTTTTTTTCAAATTTATTCATAAGTATATGAATAATATTAAGAATAATAAAAATAATAATATTTATAATATTAAACAAGTTTGACTTAAGCTCTTATAATTTTTAATTTACTTTTCAAATCAAATTTATGGTTTTTCTTCAATAGTAATAATTATTTTTTTTCAAATTTATTAATAATTATATAAATAGTATTAACAATAATGAAAATAATAATAATAATGACAATGACAATAACAATAACAATAACAATTTTTAATTTTACCCTTCAAATCAAATCCATAGTTTTTTTATAGCAATTATTTTTTTTCAATTTAATAATATTAATAATAATGAATATAATAATAATAATAATAATATTATTATTATTATTATTATTATTATATTGTGCCAGAACCAGGCACGCGGGTCTGCTGGTCAGAACATCTTGGATCTAGTAAACATGCCTTGTTATATATAAAAAAATTATTTAGCTTTTGTTATAATTATTTAAACAAACATATACTCACTCGGAATTGTCAATAATTTTATTGCACTTGTTATTTTGAGTTTACAATGTCAACAAAACTACTTTCTTTCGGTCTTCAATTGAAAATGTTATCTTTCTAAGTTTAGAAGGAGATGTTACAAAAAGCTAAGTGAAAAAACGAAGATATTTACAATAATAATATTAATGAATTGTATCTTAGGATTACCAATGATTTCCTCGTATCATCTTCCCAACTTATTAAATTTCATGTCACCTTTTACTTTCTCAATGCAAACCTTCTTTAATTTCTCAATTAATAATAACAACATTACTTAAAATAATTAATCATACTATCTATACTCTTTTTTATTCACGTGATGTATCCAGACTAGTTTGCGCGTATCTCGATTAATCCTTGCAGGTCCTGAAGTTAACGACTAGGTAAACCTCCAGTAGCCATCAATATTAACAACCACAGGGCTTGAATCTGAGATTATAGGGAGAGCAAAACCTTTAGTCCCAAACTCTTACCACTAGACCACCTACTAGATGTTTATCATATTATGATATTATCCATACTTTGTTTTTAGTAATCCGGGGTATTCCGGCCAGCTTATGCGCACCACAACTAATTCTCGGACCCGCTGAACACCCTGCAAGCCCAGTAGACAAGTAAGACACCGCGGGGGTGACAGACATGTACGTTGAGGCTCGAACCCAAGAGACAGAGGCAAGGAAACCTTGCCAACATTGCTGGACCACAAGCGTCGGTGCTGATATTATCCATACTTAATAGCATGGTTGGTAGTCAAAATTATTATTTTTCTTCTATATTTATTTTATGATAATAAAATAAGATTCAAGCTAACTAACTACATGGAAGGAAACTAGTTATAACCGAAAAAAATTATTTTATATATATATATATATATATATATATATATATATATATATATATATATATATATATATATATATATGTGTTAATGTCCGGGTTAGTTTGCGCGTACTTTAATTAATCTTATAAATTCTGAAGTTAACAACCATGTAAGTTTTCTGTAGCTTTAAGATTTGTAAGACTCGAACTGGTGACCTTTAAGAAGTAAATATAGGACCTGATTAGTTAAGCTCCACCCCCCTACAAGTTCTGAAGTTAACAATTATGTAAGTCTTCAGTAACTTTAAGATTTGTAAAACTCGAACTGGTGATCTTTAAGAAGCAAATATAGAATTTAATCAGTTAATCTACACCCTCATGATTGATTTGATATTTTTTTTTTCCATCAAACATTATGTTGCAAGAAATGACATTAAAAGTTTAATCCACACACACACACACACACACACACACACACACACACACACACACACATATATATATATATATATATATATATATATATATATATATATATTATTTTTTAATATTTATTTCAACAATAATTCAGTTGATTTTTACCGGATAAAACAAAACAGGCTGGGAATAACTCTAGCAGGGAATGAGGACTTTTAAAACAGGATGCATGTGAGAGGTTGATTATCTTGACTACATATGCTATCATGAAAAGGTTGCATGCATTGGTAAAAGTCACTGTATATTTTATATACACCGTAACCTTTCCAGCCATGAAAATTAAAGATGTTTGGATTTTTTTTATTTTTCCTCTAAATTCCCAGACCTTTTTTTTATTTTAAGTTTCCTTTTTATCTAAAAGTACAAGTGATAATTTATTCTTCTTGGTCTTAGCACTCTATATTATTTAATTTGTTTTGGTTTAAAGTCTGTATTGTTTTCTTAAAAAAAAAACATTAAGTAAACAAGACTTAAAAAAATAAATATATAATGTGGAGTGTGGGATTTGAACCCACGCCCTTTCGGACCAGAACCTTAATCTGGCGCCTTAGACCAACTCGGCCAGAAGTTTACAGTAAAGGATATTGTTTAACGATATCAATTCGCCCATGTAGCCATTTTGCCTTGGCCTATGCGCTTGTGTGAAGACTGGAGAACAGCTGGTTGGTCTGAATTCGATGCTGCATTTACCCGTTATCAAGAACAAGTTATGGTGTAATAGATGTGTATAACCTTTTTAATGAATAATTTGGGTGTGATTGATTGACTAGTGTTGTGTGTGTGTGTGTGTGTGTGTGTGTGTGTGTGTGTGTGTGTGTGTGTGTGTGAGAGAGAGAGAGAGAGAGAGAGAGAGAGAGAGAGAGGAGTAAAAAGTTATACGGTTAATAATGTTGTTTCAGAATCTAATATGTTCAACACTAGCATTAACTGAACCAAAAAATATGAAATATGATATCATGTCAAATTTATATGTGCTTGAACTTAACGCATAGCTGAATTAAGAATGTTGGCTCTAATATTTTATTAGATCTACCTGCTATTAGGTCTAAGTATGTAACTAAACTTAAGAGTGTTAGATTTGGTAGTAAATCAAACTCACATCATCTCGGATGAATATTTTACTAAGCCTAAATTTGCTGGGTTAGCTTCTAATTTTAGGTCATTTCAATCATGAGCTTTTTAAACAAACAGGTTATGCATAAAATACATTAATATATCAGTTAAAAAAATAAAAATAAATATAAGATTGAATTTTTGAATTATAAAACATAAAAAACATGTTTTATTTATTTTTGTTATTTTTGTATCGAGAAAATAACATAACACTAATTTAAAGTTTGTATATTAATTACTAGAATATATTTGTTATAGTTCACAACTATATCCTAATAAATTGTTTTGGGATTTTGCCACAATTATGGAGCTTAAATTTAAAGTTTAGAGTGATGATAATCTACCAGGAAGCTGACATAGGGCTTGTGTGAGAAAATTTTGGGGAGAATTCGATAATCAGGATGAGGTTGTCCATATTTAGCTTCCACTAGGTGTGGACATGCATTACTCCCGCGGGGGCAGACTATTTTTTTATTTTCTTTTTTGTGAAAAAGTTGGTCATCAGCGGCTATAAACTCATTTCGAAAAAGAAGAAAAATTCACGACTCAGAATAGTAGATTTAACTTGATTAAATAAGTAGGATTTTTTTTAATTAGCTGATAAAAAAAAGCAACGACATTAGATTAAATTGATTTCTTAAAAACATAATCATAATAACCTAAAAAACATAATTTTTTTAAAATTAAACAAACCATGTAGCTTGATTATCATCTCATTAAATATAAAAGATCAAGGTAGAGTAAAAAATGGTCTAAAAAAATCGATCATAGTCAACTTGAGTTAGCATGACAAAAATATAACCCCCGTAATCAAGGCTGAGCCAACCAGATTATCCCGTCAAACCTGTGATCTATATCATGAAATTAAAATAACCCGATAAAAAAACCACTGTAGAATACACGTGTCCTCGTCATCTCATACACAACAACTTTTTTTAAATTAAATAATATTTTACTTATATAAAAATATTAAATTATCACTAGTAATTCTTAATGAGTACAAAAAACCAAAATAAAATAGATAAAAATACCCCTTCCCCAAGCAGAAAATTCTCATTCAATGGCTTTGTGTTAATTTTACTGAGCAAATAAAATGAAAAGGTCAAAACTAACCCGGCTTACTGGTGCATAATCTTTTGCTCGAAATGTATAGTAGTCATTTTTCTCTTCACTAAACAACAAATATACTATTATACCCCGCTTCAAAGGTCACTTGTGTTTTGTTGTCGAGGGTTAAATTGTAATTTAACTATTCTAATCTATAATCACAGTAATAGATGCACAGTAAAACCAGGAGTACTCTTGGTTTCTTTTAATACCAGCAGCCTGTAAAAACCAACGCGACCAGTAGTTTGCCGTGGTGAGTTGATGATATGAGCCTCCGAGGTCACAGAGGGCAATGAATTATATTTCATGGGCCCCAACTAAGCACCATTGTCCTAGCCAGAGGTCCCCATGCATGAGCTAGAATCAATAAAGGCTGGTCTAAAGTAGCCTATCCAGTTTTTTTCTTTTTGGCAGGCATCGATAACTCTACGTGCAGGTCTTGCCTTGGTCATATTATCGGACCTCACCAGCAGTACTGCTGAATTCTTTTCCTCGCCAATCATGCATGGATGTCTCACCTGGATTGATTATGATGGATTTGACCACTAGAAGCAATTCATGGGAAAGGGCGATGCATGCTCGCTCATGATTCTTGCAAGGCCGGTTAATTTCATATATACTTGTCGCTAGCTTGTACTTGTAACGTCTGAAATCTTTCAACCTTTAATTTTTATCTCCAAACTAAATGCAACCTAAGTGTTGCCCTTTAAACCTCTTTCACACCTGAAAAAAAAACCCTTCCAAGAACAAAAAGGTTAAATGTTTTTTTTTTAATCGTCGGTATTGGGATCAACTTACGCCCACCTTAATTAATTTCCTGATACTTTAAAGTTAACGACCATATAAGCCTCCAATAACCCTGAGATTTGTGGCACTCAAACTGGTGATCTCTAAAAAGCGAACTTTTGACCTGACCAGTTCAGCTACACCCCTTAGGGATTAAATGTTAATCAATTAATATTTAGACTCTTTAATTATTATGTGTAGGACCGACTAATAAGTAAATTATATCTTATAGTACATAACTTTACTTTAATTAAAAAAAACAACTAATCTATGACTGCCACGTGGCTAGGGGATCGCCTTTATAATATTAAAAGTTGTTTAAGAGTGTGGTAACTATTGTTTTTACTCCCAATAATGAATTATACTTTTTGGTTACATCTTAAGATTATAGTTTGAAAGTTTGGTCCCCCCCATAATGAATTATACTGTTTGGTTACATCTTAAGATTATAGTTTGAAAGTTTGGTCCCCCCCAAAACTGAGATGTAACCTTAGTTTGATGTGAAGCAAGCTGGAGATGCTTTTACTAAATCCACACCTCATTTTGCATGCTTGTTTAAAGCCTCACCAATAAAAAAAAAAAAGAGAAAAAGAGAACTGTTGAAACTAATCTGACTAAAATAGTCCCTATCTTCTCATCAGATTCGGCTATTCTTGTCGTGAGGGTGATGTCAGGGCGCTGACGAGCTATTATGCCTCCTGAGGAGGTGTTTTTGTTGGGAATGAAAAGGTTTTGAGTTTAATCATAAAATTATGATTAAGCTTCAAGAGTCGCCACATAGTATTATAGTTACTAGAAACCTATAATCTACGAGAGTTTGAGTAAGAGACTGGTTGTGCAAAGAGAAGACGCATCACCCCTAGTGCACCCTACCTTAGATAAGTTGCATTGTTGTTTGATTGTTCTTCTAGGTCGAGTTTCTATCCGCTGGTTTTTTTAAAGGTCTAAATAGATCTCCCTTCATGAGAGTCTCTACCTCATTGTTTAATCATAACCATTCTAAATTCTAAATTTAGCATCGCATTTATTTTCACCTTGTATTTCTAACACCTGAGGGTGTACTCTATTGTGCAGTTTTACACCCCACAAATATTAAATCTACACCTAGACCCTATGAAATAAAAAAAATGATTAGTAAAGGGTTTTTGATATTTTAGCCAGATCCTAATGAATACTCATAAACTGGTTCTGATATCCATTTTTTTTTTCTAAATATAAGAAAGATGCAATTTTTTTAATGAAAATAAGCTTAGAGAAATCTTTAGGATTTGGTTGTATGCATGAAGACAAAACATTTATTTTGTTTTTTTTTTTTGAAAAGGGAAATTAATTTAAAAGTTTTAAGATTTTTATTTATTTTGTTTTTAGAAATATTTTGGAGAAAATGGGTATTTAATATTGGATATGTGTTTATATCTTACAGTGTAAATATACAACTCGATATTATGCAAAATTGGTAGAAAAACATGCGAGAAAATCAGAATTATTTTGAAATGCCTCTCAATTCTTTTTTGGAATTTTTTTCATTTTTAAATAATATTATAATATATATTATTATAATTAAATATATTATAAAATATATGGGCTCAGCCGACCCAACTAACTAGGTTGGACTCAACCCAAAAAAGGGTGGGGCCGATCTCGGCGCGACAAGGTTGGGGTTGATCTCAGGCTCGACAAATCTTTTTCTTTTTTGTAGTCTGGGTCGTACCCGGCCTAGCCATTTGGGCTAGGCCATAACTAGTCCGACCTAAAGTTCACTACATGAACAGTGGAACTGGCGGGGAGAAGAAGGGGAAGGGAAAGGGGAACGGGCTACTTATTATGGCGGTGATGGTTGGCTAGTGTGAGAGGACAATGTGAGGCTGGTGGTTGCAACGAGGGAGGCTGGTGGCAGACGACAGAGAAAAAAAAAGAAGAAGGTTTGCAGGGGAGAGAGAAAGGTCGACAATGGATCCTGATGGCTGGTAGGTTGTTGTGCTAGCTACTTGTGGTGGAGATGGTGGTGGCTATGGTAGACGACTGGGACTGCACACATAGAGAGAGAGAGAGAGAGAGAGAGAGAGATGACAGAAAACTAGGGGGAAGAAGATTGCATCTTTTATTTATTTTTTTTCACTTTTTGCACCTGAATTTCTTTATACTCAGGCCATGGAATCCATCCCTATTTATAGAGGGTGGAAGAGGGAAGTGTTGTCTTTAATGATGAAAATCTTAGCCCTTGGTTCTGCTAGGAAGGATCCCAACCGTTGGTTCAAAGTAAGCACCACGAACTGTCAAATCTATCAGTTAAAGGCTGCTTGAGTTTGCTACTTTAGGTCGGCATCGCAACCATTGTGGTGTCAATTGGTCTCAACGGACCATACTTGGTTGTAGAGAAATGTTAGACGATCATTTTGGTTCTAGTGTTGTCAAATTTAGTGGAGATATGAAGCATTAAATGCACTCGAAAAGTAGTCATTCAGACAACTTTTACAAGTAAAATTGAAGAACGTTGTTTTTCCTTGAATTGGGGATATTGGCCAAAATTCAATTTGATCATTCTACTTTTGATTTCCATTAATTTCACCCCTAATTAACCCCAAACTTTTGATTTAGTTCAATTTGGCCCTTGCCTAATTTCAAAATCATCCTCTAATTTTAGCGTCTTTAGTCCTTGGTACAATTAGGCCTCGAATTTCCTCCAAAATTACAACTTGATTTTTTTATGTATTTTTGAAATCCTCCCCGACATACTTTTTTCATGTTGTCAGCCTTTATTTATTTTTTGGTATTTATTTTGGAAAGAAAAATATGTAATTTTAGGGAATAACTCAGAAATGGGTTATGACAATTCTCATTTGGCAAAGCTTTAATGTTCATGAGCTTAGACTAATAGATGTTACCATATTATTTCAATTTTGTTTATTGATTCAACCATATTCATTCATGCCATTTGGTTTTGTTTGTGAGTTGCTTGAATGTATGTTTAACCATTATTATTTTGGAGTAATACGATAAATTAATGCCTCTAGTGTGTAATAACATTGGATTTTAGTTAATAAATCTCTTGTAGCAAATAATTTGGTGGTTTGCAATGTAATACTTTTATAACAGTGGTTTTGAAATTGTATTTTGGTAGATTTTTTTTGTTTTTTTTTTGTCATAGGATGTTGTACTTTAGTAATGCTTTATTGATTATTCACTCATGTTTTTTACAATATAGTTTAATTGTATCCTAGAAATTAAATCTTTAAGAGTAACTGTTTTAGCAAGTGCACTGAATGTGGTTTTATATTATACTTCTTTTAATGCATTCTTAATCTTTAGGATGTACATTTATAGAATTTTTTGTCATATTTCAAATATTTTATTCAATTATCTTCTGATATATAATCTGCACACTACATTTGTAATTGATATGCCTGTTAAATCTTCCAAGTTTGTGAAGTAAGTCTTACTTAACCTATCATTGTTTTTTTTTTTCTAGTCTTATATATTTTTTTATATCCATCTAATATTATTCTTCATGCTAGTTAGTTTTGCAATGGAAGACTCTGACAATCAAGATAAAGGTTGTTAAACTAAAGAAATGTTGCATGTTTTTTTGACATTTACACCAAAACTATTAAAATGGATATGAGGCCAAATACTCATTTTGACAAAGCTGGTTGAAAATTTATGATATTTTCCTTAAAAAAACAAATTGATCATGCTTTTACCAAAGCACAACTTAAGAACAAATGGATGGTATAAAAAAGGATTAGAGGACGTAAGTTAATTTTTGAAACTAAAGCTAGTTGGAGTAGTGAAGCAAGGACTATTTCTGCATATAATTAGTGATGGAAAATAAAAATCCAAGTCAGTTGTTAGGAACTTAATCTTTTTAATTTCATTTATATTCTTGAAGTATTAGATTACCTCATTAAGTTTTATTAATTATGTAGAAAATCGGGAGCAAAAAAGTTTAGACATGCTGGTATTAAGCCTTCATTACATGGAAAATATGTTATAATGTTCAGTAATATAGTGTGACTACTAGATAATATGCTTGGGCTCTCTCTTCAAGAATGTTGTATGATGAAGATGGTAGAGATGATAAAGTGAGAATTGCTAATTATGATAATACTATTTGAAGGATAGAAGTGGTGATTTAAAAGAGGATGTCATTCCTAATTTTATTGATGATGTGTGTAATTTGATAGTTGGATTTAATGTTGCAAACAACAATAGCAACTATAGTAGTGGCAAGAGAAAAGTGAGACAACATTCTATAGCTCAAGGTGAAAAAAAAAAAGTTCTAAAATAGGAGCATAATTATTTTCATGTTTGGATCACTAATATATTTTGTTATCATTAATGATTTTTCTAGTTGGTAGTTTTTTTTTCTCAAATATGGTAGAAACTAATGCTTGATGCGTATTGTTTTTAATATAAAATTGCATAAGAGTTATCGATGGCACACATGTACGTGCTTGTGTATCTGCAGAAAATCAAATACCTTTTATCAACAAAAAAGGTGTATCAGCTCAAAACATAATGGTTATAAGTAGTTTTGATATGCAAATCATGTTTTTTGAGGCTGGATGAGAAATTAGTACGCATGATAAAAAAATAAATTTATTAAGACAATTAACAATCCAAATATCAAATTTTCAAAGCCACCATGAGGTAATAAATAATAAGAAAAAAATAATGTTATTAAATTAGAAAAATTTAATGTTATTGTAATATTGAGGAATAAATTATAAAGTCATTATTTGTTAATGTAGAGAAATACTACTTAGTCAATTTTGGATATCCAAATAAACATGGATTTTTAGGTCTATATAAAGATGAGAGATATCATCTGCCAGAAATTCACCAACTAGAACAACTATAAAGTCAAGAAGAAGTATTTAATTGTGCTCACTCTTCAAGATGTTATGTGATATAACATATTTTTGGAGTTTGGAAAAGAAAAGGTGGAGAATTTTGCAAAATATGTTTGCGTTTCCTTACAAAATAAGAGTTTATATTGTAGTGGTATCAATAAAAATACATAACTATATTAGAAATAAATCGCAAGAAGATGTGGTATATATAGAATCTGATCGCTATTCTAATTTCTTTCTTAATGATTTCTTAATTGATGTGGTTTCACTTTCACAAACACATGGAAACAAAAGATCTTTTTATATGGATTATGTTTATGATAGGATTGCAACAAGTTTAATGGGACAATGAAAATGAGATTATGATTCATATTACTATATTTATGATGTGTTAATAATCCAAAACACATCAATGTAATTGCAAACTAAGAAATTAATACATGTTTTTTTTTATCATTTATTAGTTACATCATTTTCAATTATAGTTTCAACCAAATACCCTTGATATATTTTTTATTCAACAATAATCTCAACCACAGTTTTATCAAAAAAACATATTGAAAACAAACCAACCATAAGTAAAAATGATTTTTTAAAACCTTTTTTTTTAAACCACAACCATAAAATCTACCATAATACCAAACACATTCTAATAGGCACTCCCATGAACCTTATAAAACTCCAACCACTTCCACCATAATATCTAGAGAATTTTGAGAGCAACATGATGGGAGTGCCGTTATAAAGTGAAAGTAATGCCTCCAAGAACATTTCATCTTAAATCTAAAAACACTTTTTTTACATACCTCATGTGTTCAATAACCAAATGGCATTGTCTGGAGAAATTAAAGTCTTTATTCGTAAATAAACCTCCTTTTTACATATGTATAACTAAAGAGCTACACGAAGATAGGTAACCTCATTTTATTCTTTGACATAGTATCCCCTAACAGGTTAGTACATTTCCATCCAAACATTCACAGAGCTTTTGACTCCATTTTCGTCAATGAGTACATCTCTAAATACGATGATTATAAAGAATAGAGTGAATCAAGGGAAGTAGTTGTTGCGCTAACACTAAAATAAATGAAGTTTATGCCGTTGCACGAGACAATTTAAATAAATATAGTGCATAAGATTGTATTAAGAAGGAAGCACTGAGATATTTTTTTTAAATCATGATAAAATTAATAGTTATATAGATAAGATTTTTTGTATCCCTAGACCTGCATATGAAGTCTCATTTCCACCAGCTGTAAATGTACCAATGGATTTATAAAAATAACCACAGACAATGTTAGAGAAGAAGCCCATCAACCTCATAAATCAATGTCTTTAATTCTAGAAAGCCCATGAAGAATAGGTAAAACTTATTGGGTAAAGAATCTAGACCGACACAATTACTATGTAGGGCACATTGATCTTCACAATCATGATGACGATGTTTTATTTAACGTTTTAGACAATATGACCCTCAAATATTTAAAACACCGGAGGGAATTCATAGGAGTGTAAAGATATTGGATCTCAAATTACAAATATGTTAAACCAAGAAAGGTGAAAGATGATATCACCATTATAATATTTTGCAACCTTAGTCCACGAAGCAGTTATAAATACTTCATAAATAAAAAAAGACAATAACCTTTTAAGTGATGGACACTAAAGAATGCTTAATTTGAATTCATTTAAGAACCCCTTCTCTTATTTAAACGTCAACTTCCAACACAAGATTGCCAAGAAGGGGCACAAGCCTAGGGCAACGAGGAGGTAATTGTTTGGTATTGCATTTCAAACTACAATTAGGTGTGTTTTATAAATATGTTTGTCTTGAAAAGACATCAAATTATTGTTTTTTTAATGATTTTGATGTGCTGATGTTAAAAATAAAAAAATATTATTTTGAATAATGTTTAAAAATTATATAAAAAATAATTGGAAAGGTGAAAACAAGTCCAGATATAATTTGATTACTATGAACAAGTCCAAAATTCTTGTAAAAAGAGCTAATGATTAGTTCCCAACTGTAGGGCGAATGAAATCCGATATATAAATCAATTAAAAAAAAAATAGAAAGGGTTTTTACCGTGCCGTTTAAGTTATATATGAATTATTGAACCTAATAATTAAAAATAATAAGTTTTTTATTAACTAAAAAGAAATAACTATTTAGAATAACAAAACATATTATATTATATTTATCGAGAAGTACAAGAACATATAGATACGATATGCATCTTGATCAATTGTATCGTTTCTTTATAGATTCCGATACAAAACTCCTGTGCATGTGTTCTGAGATATTCCTTTTATCATTTTGTTCAACAGGACCTTGAAGTAGAATACTCTTTTCTTGCCAAACACGCACTCTTGAGCAATCTTTTTTAACATGGGCTAAATGGAGCCCGACTAGTACTATCGGACCCATCCCCAAATTTCACTTTACACCCCAACTCCCCCTCTCTCGTCCGTGTCCCCACGCACTCGGGAAATGGATTCTATCTCCCACTTTCCCTCGCTACTTCTTCCCGCTAATTGCCCTTTTTTTCTTTTCTTTTCTGCAGCCAATCGGATTTCAAATCAAATTTTCTCGCGAAACAAACACAAGAAAAGAAATAGAAATCTTCCTTCTCATTTTCTTGCACTTTCTTAGCTAAATCAAAATTCAATGAATTCACGAGAGCTCGCTCTTGTCTCCACAGCCACAGTCTTCGGAGCTCTAGCTTCTGCTTTTGCTGTTCGCTTCTACTCCAGCAACAGCAATTCCAGAAAGCAGTTTTCCAAAATCAACTCGGTTCCAGACGGTGACGTTTCGAAGAAATGCTCTTCTCAGAGCCCCTTTGATCCTTCCAAACGCAAAGAGTTATTGACATTTCAACTTTATGTTTTTTCCGCCTTCATCTGTTAAGGATTGAAGCTTTCACTGTCGAGTTTTTACAGTTTTAAGTGCTTTGTTTTAATTATATTTTTTGGTTTCAGGTATTTATCATGGGATGATTATTTTATGGCAATTGCACTTTTATCAGCTGAAAGGTCCAAAAATCCAAACAGGCAGGTCATAATATATTTTTTTCTCTTACTTGTTAATCACTCAAGAGAATTTGATTAAGATATTTTTTTTCTTGGGGGGTTGAAATGCTTTGTTGGGTTTCTACTGTAGGTGTTTGATAATATGTATTTGGTGTTGTAGGTTGGGGCATGTTTGGTTAGTCAAAATGGCATAATTCTTGGTAAGTTGATCTTGTATGTCTTTTTTCCTTGCTTTTTAATCATGAATCTTGGACTACATCTGCTTCTTAATTTCTTTTTAAATTGAATTGAAAATGAGAATATGAAAATTGTAAGGATTGACGGCATTTGCAGAAGTGAAAAGTTAGATTCTTATAAAAATAAAAAGAAAAAAAAAAACAGAGAGAGAGAAGAATAGATGGTGCAATTGAGATTTTAAGTAGAACGATTTCGTTGTTTTACATCAGAGGTTCTGTTCTTCTCTTAAGAAGATGAATAAATGGTAAACGTAGTTATTACACTGATTTTGGTATATTTCTGATCATGCTGGAACAGCAATCGCGCAGGTTCTGTCGTTTTGAGTTTGATGGTAGTGATGCTCATGCGCATTGTGATGTATTTGATTCTCATGCTAATTTCTTTGGTCAGGCATTGGCTACAATGGATTTCCAAGAGGTTGTTCAGATGACGACCTTCCGTGGGCAAAGGTTGGTATATGATGTGTAAGTTCATCATATCATTCGGGAATTACACGTAATAAACCTCTCCTGTTATGTTGCAGAAATCCAAATCTGGGGACCCTCTTCAAACAAAGTACCTGTAAGTGTGTGCTTTCAAGCGTTTTTAAAAGTACGGTAGTGATTGATTTTTAAAGTGTTTTTTTCTCAAAAATATATTAAAAAAATATTTTTTTAAAAAAATTATTTTTAACATCAGCACATCAAAATGATCTGAAAGCATTAAAAAATATTAATTTCAAATAAAAAAATAAAAAAAATTAAATTTTTTCAAAAATACTTTTCAAACACAAAAACAATCATGGCTGTAGATTTTGCTGCTTCATGTGATGCATGCTCTGTTACACAGAGACATGTAGTTATTGTATATAAATATACACATTTTCTTGTTAATTAGTTGATGCACTGTGCAAAGGAGATTTTTAGCACAAGAGATAGAAATTGTGCTTCACCACCACAATAAAATCATACCTTCCAATACTCGTGCTTCTGCTGATACCTCTAATTGTCCCGTTGTAGTTATGTTTGTCATGCTGAAGTCAATGCTATTCTGAACACAAATCATGCTTCTGCTGTTGGGCAGGTAAGCGATTGTCTCATTTCCTATCCATTTTATAATCCCCAACCCCAAGCACATACACAAACAAACTCGGGATTTGACTAGAATTAAAGACATATTCATTGTGAAACGAGTATAGGTGATTATCAATATCATGCATAATTGTTGATGTTGTTTGCCGAGTTTTCTTGCGATCCTTAAAATAAAGGCTGTCTGTCACCAATAGAACTAAGAAATGTCTCCCCCTCTATAATTATCGCAGAGGCTTTATGTGACTATGTTCCCTTGCAATGAATGTGCCAAGATAATCATTCAGGTTTGTTAACCAAGCTCCCCTGCGCTATATGCTACATGAGTGTTTCAGTGGGATTTCCTTCTTTATTTGTGTGTGTGTGGTATAAATTATGAGCAGGCAAAAAGAGAGAATGTGCGGCTTCCATTCCTCAGTTTTTCAAGAAGTAGATAAGAGGCCATTGGATCTTGGTTAATCTGGAAACCCGAGGGACATCTCTATTGTTTAACCTGCCCTTGACAATTTCGAAACATTTCCTTTTTACAGATTGATGTATACTTGCTTTCGATAGCAACATATACTGCAATCCTCGCTTGAAACCTGAAATGAAAACGGATAGGAACATTATAGTTTATGTTTTCAGTTGATGTCTTTCTAACAAGGCTGAATAAGACTTTAGGTGGCAACCTGCAGTGTTCAACTATAGCAGCCGACTGCGTAAATGTACACAAACTTTATGAGATATAGTGCTGAAAACCCTAATTAACCATCCAGTGATGGGCTGACAAGGCTGCTACGTGATGTTATCTAAATAATTTTTCTTTATTGCCTAGAAAAATTGGCTCTCAGTAGAATCTAACTCTCTGCCACCGTGCTGGTATTTGTTTACAAGCTCTAGAAATGTGCCCCATTCTCAGTGCTCTCCTTCATTTTTCCTATTTTCTTGCCTTTCACAATTGATTTCTAAATGGATTTAGCTTGCCTTCTTTCTTGCAGTCGGGCGTGTCTGAAGTTATATATTTTATAGAGAAGAACAATTCAGATGTGGCGTACATTGCTTCACACAAGTTACTGTCCATGGCTGGTATTAAAGTAAGTTTTGCTTGCTGTTTCGTGGAAGTAGTGTTAAACACTGCACTGATTTTTCTCTGTTAATCTACTTGAAGCTCCCACTGAGGTTTTACTTTGGCGAAAGCACTTCCTTTGTTTGATGCATCAAATTGTGTATCACTTGTTACTGATAACCAGTCAATGACACCAAGCTTAACGTGTCATGGCAATACATGCCCCAAACTGTTTATGGTGCACATTAACAAATACTCCAACCCAACAAGGATAATTTGCAGCAGCTTCGGGATTTCAATGCATTTGACTTTTCATGATTTTTAATCGTACGTGTTCTTCCAATGGCAGTTCAGAAAACACCAACCCCAGACGGACCAAATTTCGATCAAGTTCCAAGAGCCCTAGATAATGACTTTATTGCTGTTCATTTGTCAAGCCTGAGCATCACCTGCAGTTATAAGATCAAGCCTTGTTATAACCTGTATGTTGCATCTTTCATTAACTGACGATTGGAACCTCTCACCAAGAAAAACTATCTATCATGGAGAATTCTTGGATGCTAGCTACAATTACCCAGGAGATACAAGTATGGTTGTGTATTTTACCATCTCTGTCAGGAGAAACAAGCATGGCTGTGTTGTATCATCTCAGTCAACAGCTTTAACTAGGTCGGAGTGATGACAAGGTAACAGCTTCGACTGCAAACTCAGTTGGGCAGTTATCCCGCGCTGTTTATAGTGGATCCCTCTTTCTACTCTGCACAGAATTCCTTTGTATCGTATGACATTATCATCTATCAATGTTCTTTGCATGGAGTTAAGCAAACTATTTGCTCATGAGAAAGGAAAACCCTAAAAACTAGAGAAACCAGATTGGGTGACTCGTGCCATGTAACACTGACCCGACAATTCAGTTGGAGTTCTGCCTGTAAGTAGTATTCATCAAAAGGAAATATGGAGCCAGAAATCGTTGGTGCTTTTTGTTGTGGCACTGCTCTGCTCGGCTCTGCTCTGGTTATTCAACATAAATGTACTAAAGTTTCAACCAAATCCAACCAATAAATGCTCGTTTCATGGAACTGGTCTCTGCCAAATGCTACATTTTTGTTTTGTTTAAACCTAGTAAATTAGTTCTGTGGTATACAACGTTGAAAACAAGGGCATGGTGGGAGGCGGGTTTGATCCTTAAAATTTTAAAGGGAACAACAATGCATAGTTGGATTCTCCCTTCTCAAAGGCTAAATATTTACCCAAGAAAGGACATGGTAAAAAAATGTAGAATTTCTTACTTCACCAGACAATTTACCTGTATCTGCACTAAATGCTAATATTGGACCTTAATCAGCATTAAGGGCAACAAGTTGCTTCCGAAGTTCTTCAATGTCATCAAACGAAGTTGTAGCTGGTTCAGCAGCTGGGGCTTTTTGAAACTCATCTGCAGTTGGGAGCTCACGAGTAAGACCTTCAGGAAGAGCATCTAAAGAGGGCAAAAAGGGAAAAAGAATCAACATTTTAATTAGGAGCAAACAATTTGGAGCAGGAAATTTGAGATTCAGATACATTGTGAACATTGAAGCACTGTAAGACCAACCCTGGAATTTAAGGCCTCTACAGCAATCAAATGCTTAGCAATATGATAAGAACTTTTTGTCCTTTTATATGTGGAGAGGTGTGTATATTTAATTAGTCATTTTATTCTTTATTTGTACACGGGGTGCCATTGGCAGGAGAATGGAGATGGCTGCCCTGCAGGGTTCATGTCCTTGACCCTCTAGGCTTCATCAACCAAGTGTAGTTTATTGAAAACTTGGCAATTAAGTCCAAAAGTTGATAACTAAGGCATCCAAAATGTCATAAAACTCAGAGCATAAGAACTAGAGATCAACTGAACTTGTGGCATCTGTCCTTTCTGGCTCAAAATCGGATGATAACTAGTAAATTATGGCAGGGAACTCTTATTAAAACATACCAAACATCTCTCCCAAAGCAATTGACCAACCAAAGCACTTGTATACAATCATATTTTAGGTTGCGTTTAATTGTGGAAAATCTTCCAGTTTTCTAGAATTTTTTTTTAAAAAAAATAAACAGAAAACTAAAGGAAATGCATTTCCTAACTGAAAATAAAAATTGATTTATTGGAAAAGCATGTTTTCTATTTCTCTATCTTTCCAGAAAATTAGAAAACATCAAAATGGTTGTTTTTGAAATTCTTCACTACAAATAAGGGCTTTGATTGGTTCACCTAATATTTTATGGTCATTCCTTTTAATATTTTCAATTTATGCCAAAAAGGGCCCTGGTTTTCAATTTTGAAAAGAAAAAAAATTGTATTTAGTAAACATGTTTTCCTAGTTTTCTGAGATGGAACGAAAACACAACTTTTTTGAGCATGAAATATGTTTCCAAGCTATAGACCTATGTGCAAGATAATGATATGGTATACACCAATCTATCATCCTAAGAACCACCTGATGTCCCATTCATTATCCGCATGGAGTGGGCCTTCTGGAACTAATAATGCTTCTGCCTCCATCTTGGCTCTGATTGCAGCATCCCCAGCAGGCTTTTCAAGGAGGTATTCTTTCTGCATGGTACATATAATTATTACAGTCCGCAAGAAAGCTGAAAAATGCTAAATGGATAGATTTCCCAAGAAAGATATCTGGTAGAAAATCAAGGTAGATCTGGCTTTTATACCTGACGCTCTAGACAAGCTGCATTTGAACATTGAGGATTTGGCCTCATTTCCATGGTTGGGAAATAATCTTTAAGAGAATTGTAACCCTGCAACCATGCAATAAAGTCAGAATCTGTCAAAACCAGTCAGGGAATCAACATTCATTCAGCTAATTTGACAACAAAACTAGGTGACAAGAGAGAAACATAAAGTTATATATACTAGTTAAATTCAGCTACCACATTGGACAATAAGAGAAAAAGCTGATTAACATGAAATTTACCAGGTAAGGAGAGACATGTCCAAACTGTAGCAGGAACTTCAGCGTATTTTGCACTAAGAGCCCTGCAACAACTCCCTGAAATGCAATTCATATCAATGGATATTAACATCCAATGCAGCAAAATAATATCAGAAGTAATATACTGCATTATGATTCTGTTTGGGGGGGGGGGGGGTGTTCAATAACCATATGCCTATATAAAAGTCGATATAGAAAGTGAAAATCATATAAGAAAAGCCTATTTATGTTAGCTAACTCCACTTTGTCATAATCATACAATAAAAGACGACCTATGCCTTAACATCTCAGCTACAACACAACCTACGCCGCCAATTCCCTGCCGTCATATGGAAAATAACCAATCAGAACAACATTTCCAGACTTAGAATAGTGAAGGAATCGTGGATAGTATTCAATTTAACTTGAAAAAAAAATATATGCATAACAATTCTTCATCAAGTTTTCAATACTAGAAACAGCAAAAGGAAGAGTAAGAGGAGATAAATAGCAAATACAGACAATGACGGCAACCGAGAAGTCCCGAATTCTCTCATAATTGTCCACTATACCCATCCTCTGAAGTGCCATTAGCCTACTATAAGGATTACTATCCACCACCTCCGCACTCATATCCTGTCACCACCACCACCACAACAGCAACAAAAAAAATTCACCATCAGAAACCCACAACCCTATACACCACTATACCCATAGACGAAACTTTGACTTTCGTACGCCTAGCAGGTGCAGACTTGGCCAGCTTCGTGAGATGCTCAACACGCGACTGCAGCTACATCATCAAAAATAAAAAGAAACTAAAAACAGAGTAGATTTTCTTTTTTTTTAAAAAAAGAAAGAATAAATCTGGATTAGTAAATAAATGGTTATTCGTAATTGATCCGAAGAGTAGAGAGAAAAGGCAGATGCAATTGCATTTTACCATATAAATAGAAGAAGGATCAGGCAAGGATTGTCTGAGAGAATCAAGATCATTAAGTATCTCTTTCAATTCCACCTCCATAGCTTTGCTGCTGCTGATCGCTCTCTCTTTAGAGATAAATGTGAGCGAGTCTGTTATTTTACTTAGTAATCTAATACTTAATCTGACAATGTTATTGCTATATTAACTTCAATTCTCCCTCTCTGTCTTTTCGCTCTAATTAAATTCTTCTTCTTCTTCTTCTTCTTCTTCTTCTTCTTGTTTTTTTTCCTTTCCTTTTCTTTTTGCATCAAAACAGGATGGATTGGATGCTGTGTGTGAGCGCCTCTGTCTGTGTGTTCTCTATTCTTATGGGCTTTAGATTGTGGCCCCAAACCTAGAGATAATGGGTTGTGGACCTTGTTCTTAGCGAGGTAAGCTTTGGAATACCAAGTTGTTTCTTGATGGATGGAGAATGATGGGTAATGGAGGATTTTTTTGAAAACACGATCCGAGTTTTATTAAATTTTAAATAAAAACTTTGTTTGAATTTTTTTTATAATTTTTTTTTGATAGTTTTGATATGTTGATGTAAAAAATAATTTTAAAAAAATATTATTTTAATATATTTTTAAACAAAACACATTTTAAAAAATAATCGTTATCACATTCTCAAACACACATTAAAGCATCGTCCTGTCTCAACGGGTTGGCACGGGCATTGCCAACCCAAATCCTAGATGAGGTTTGGTTTTTTTAATATATCATGTAGTTAATTGGAGAAACTCGATCGACTCAAAAGGTCATCATGTAACATGGGTGAAACCCAATTATTTTTTAAAAAATACTGTTATTTTATTTGTTTTAAATAAATTATTTAAAATTTCTCTATTTTGAATATATTTAAAAATATATATAATTCACATGCATCATCCTAATGACATGTCAGTTGACTCATCCAACCCACCGAAGTTTTAGAACACTAGAATAAAGCAATCCCTTCCTTTTTAGGTTTTTTTTTTTTTTTTTACTTTTTAAATGTTGATATAGTGAATTTCTTGCTAATATTTTTAATTTATTTTCATTTATAATAAAAAAACTAAAAAAATGTGAAATTCAATCTTTTAAAAAAAATGATATTTTAAATTAATAAAAATAATGGAAAACGTTGGTTAAATTAAAATCTTGTTGAACTTTTGAAACTTATGAAAGACAATAAATATGGGACGTACGAGTGGATGGTAAAAAACTCGTAAGTTAATAGATGAACGAAATTTACCGATAACTATTAACACCAATTATCGATAATAATTTATTCATTTTTTTTATTAAAAAAATGAGTTAGGATAAATTAAAATAATCCTCTACTTATTGTGAAATTACTTGGATATGGAGTGCTTGCTTAAATATAAATACGTGAGAGTTGGATTATTACTATATTACCATAGACTTTTCTCACAACCTATATGTAATTGCTTAAATATAAATATGTGAGAGTTGGATTAAATATAAACTTTCCAATTGTCTTTATGATGTTCTTTTTAAACTACTTCACGTGGATATGGAACTTGTTCTAATAAATTTTTTTAAAAAATAATTAATCTTCATGAATATATCTTATATTTTTGTTACAATAAAATTTTTATATGCAATTGGAATGGGTATTTACATAAATACAGGGCAATAATGACTCTTTATCCATATAATTTGCATTCTTAAATTCACCAACCTAGCTATGTTTGAAATATATCTATCAGAAAATCACATACTCTCAAGCCATTCATAAATAAAAAGTTATGCATCCTAGTGTAATGTAAAAGTGGCTTTAGGCTCTATAATATGGAGTCCATCATTAACCAACTTCATATTTTCATAGTCATAAATACAAAGTTATTTATTTCTAGCTTTTATATTGTTTTTTGTTTTCTTTTTCATGTCAATAACCGTTTTAAAAATATTATTAAACATATTTTTTTTTTTATATGTATGCATCCAAATTATGGTGGATTTTCTATAAGGAAGCTCCATTACTTCAAAAAAAAAAATATTTTGTTTTACCCAATTATAGATCACACCAACACTAAAAATTTTTTGCTTACCAAAATGAAAACCAAATATAATGCTCTTGTATTGCGAAACTTCATCGTACACTTCTTTACCTGATAGTATTGGCGATGCAACATTCTTTTTATCTTTACCTTTCAAGAAGTCATTTATGTTATTTTTTAATCAATGACAACTTAGCAAGAACCTCCAGTAACAATTAAGAAAAACATTTTACCATCATTGATTAAGGTAAATGCCTTATTATTCGTTCAATATGAACAAATTAATTTTTCAAGTGTGCTCCAACCCGATATCATCTTATACGTAAGAAAATCATTTATAGTTCACATTAAAGTTGTCTTTGTTTGAAAACTCTATTTCTTTGAGATATAATATATCAGATCCCTAACTAACCATACCTAATTCAACTTATCAATCAATAATTGAAGATAAACATTTATATTTCTAACTAGATTGTAAGGATCAGGTATTATCATAGATAAAAACATGAATTTTGACTTCATACACATCTTGTGGACAAGTTGTGAACTGCTAGTATGACCAACCAACAAGAATAGGTTTTAACAAAGGATTTAACTAGACTAAATCTATTTGTACACAAGTCAAGACATATGGTTTATGGTTCCATTAAAAACTAAAGATGCACCTTATTAAATTGCTTAAATATTTTACCATCGAAAGGATACACCGTGACTCCATTCACCTCATCATGTGAATGATGCCTAAATTTAAAGGCATCAATAACATTTGTAGCCTAAAAGTGACTGAAAAGTACCTTAATTTTTTATATGCTATAAATGTCCTTTATCTACCACTATTGGATTTATATCGAGCATGCTAATAAGTTTTATACTCGATAAAATTTGCATATTCATTATGGTACAACATGCAAAAATTTAAACACATATCAATTTTTTAATATCTTAAGCTAAAACTTTTCATTATGAATTTGATAGCATAAAAGTTATCTTTCAGCCAATTTCTTTCAAGTAATATGTTTTTTGCCAATTCTAGAATCTTATCATAACCGACCTCACTTAACCCGTAATCTAACTTAATGGCAAGCACTTATAAAATGATCGATAATTTACTGTGAATTATACACTCTTCCTACAATAATTCACCATAATCTTTTAAAAGTTTTAAAAAACCTAGTTGTATCTAGATTTGGTTCTTTATATAAAAGGATGTCTAGTGAACCATCACCTGAATAATCATAATTCATTCTCATTGCATTCATCACCACACTCCTATAAGGATTATTATTATTATCCACAAACTCATGTATGTTACTAAAACTAGAATTTGAGTTAATCATCATTTCTAACATGGTTTGATAAGGAACATAAGGTTTTTTTGTGTGCAAATCAACATAAATATTTATCGAAAAGCCTTTTTTTAAGTAGAAGCATCATCATAATATCTTTATTGTGAAATTTTTTATTGTTATACTTCACACTTGGATATTTAATTTCACTTTTACTAATATTCTTCAGATTATAAAGTATGAAATTAATAAAACCTTCAACCTTTTTAAGATAATCTTGTCTATACAACCCTTTAAAAGTATTTTGATACATTCAAAAATAATTATTCATTGCTTACAAAGACCTACATAAAATATTGATAATAATATTTATTAATAATGTAACTATCAATTAAAAAATCAATTTCCTTCGTGAAAACGAGGGCTGTTGTTTTTTAGGCATAAAAAAAAGAAGAAAGAAGAGGGAGAACTGTTAGATTTTATTTCATTAATGTCCATTGACAATTCTGTTGACAAATAGTAATGTGTTATATTTTTGATAAAAGAATTATTATTTTATTATTTTCTCATTTCCGTTGAAATTTCTATTAAAAAATGCCAATAAAATATTTATATTTGTCAATTTCATGGGAGAGGCTCTCACGCCTTCTCTTTCTCTTGCTGAAAGGCATGCGAAACCTGCAAGTGATATAATCATGCCCACTCAATTGTAATCACAAACATGTCCACACATGTACAGTAGTTTAGATAGCATGCTGTGCTGCGTAAGGTAGCATGTCTCTAGAGATGTATAAGCACAAGGACTTGGGGTCATCATCAATCACTACCGTAGAAGAGCTCCACAATATTGTGGACATTTGCTTGAGTTGCGAGGTCAACAAGCCAAGGTTTTCTGACCCCTTTTTTGCGTTATTGACCGGCTCATGGAGACAAATCAAAATCAAGAAAAGCTACGTGTATATTCATTCTTAATCAAAATAAATTATAATTATCAATTCTTAATCCACCTAGTATAATACTAGATGAAATTAAAAAAAAATATAAAAACCATATAAGTTAACCACTCAAACTCATGACTCGAGTCATAAGATCAAGATAACCTTATAAAACGCAAACCAAGATAAATTATAAATTTTTATTTTCAATCAACCTAATATTGAATGATGAAATTAAAAAGAATTCAACTAAAAAATGATAAAAAAGACAACTTGTCTCAATCGGTCTAACCTGCAACCCGGGTTATAAGACCATGATAACCCCATTGAAAGCTAATAAAAAAATTATGAAATCTAATTTCAAATTAACCTAATATTGAAGGATTAAATTGAAAAAAAATAACAAAAAATAACCCGGGTTAGGAGACCGAGATGTCTATAGAAAGCAAATTAAAAATTAAAAATTCTAATTTGTAATCAACTCAATGTCGAATGATGGAAATTAAAAAAAAATCAATTTAAAAAAATAACAAAAAAATACAAGTCAACATGGCTAACCCGCAAAACTTGCGACTCGGGTCATGAGACCGCAATAATCTCGTAGAAAGCAAATAAAAAAATAATTATAAATTAAAATTCTCAATCAACTCAATATTAACTAATAAAGTTGAGAAGAAATTAGTTAAGAAGAGATAAAAAAAACTCGAATCAAAACGATTAATTTATAAAACTCATAACTTGAGTTATTAGACTTCAAAAAAACTATAAAAAATAAATTATAAAGTATCATGATATTAAATAAAAAAATCTTAAAAATTTAAGGAAAAAAATGAAACAGACGTAATCCTGGGGAAGAAATTCATTCGATGACGCAAGTACTTTGCTTGTGATCATGGCTTTTTATTCTACGGCTGCTTTATCTTTGACAAAGCAAGAATTCCCAGCTTGTCTCTTGCACAGCATCAATAGTCTTCATGTCAGGGTAAATATCTGCGTTAAATTCTAATAATAAATTCCAAAATGTTGCGTTCATGCATTTAAATATATTAATCTTGTACGCAAGCAGTAATATCATGATCGAGGTTAACTATTTATTTAATATTTAATATTTAACATTTAATATAATTTATGATTTCTTTTTTTTAAGAGAAATTACAGCGTAAGATGAAAGCTGCCTTTGTCTTCTTTTATTTTTTTTAAAAAAAGATGAAAATTACAAGGCCCAAGGAAGCACGAAATATATGTAAACATACAAATCACTGAGCATGATGAGTAGCGATAATTTCTCAAAAAAATATATTTAATATTTAATGGAAAATATCTCCCGATCCCTTTTGTCAAACAAGAGGCATACATGACACTGAAGACCCGAATAAAATATTATTGCCTTCGGCTTACAATTACCGAGAAAATCAACTCGAATGGCCACACCTCTGTATTGTTGTCTCTTCGAGCAAGTTGAAGATAAAGAATCTGACCTCCATATACTTTCCTTACTGTTTATCGAGGCATCAATTAATTAATTAATTAATTAATGCAGGGTTATCAGTTAATTTCCGAAAAACTTACGGGGAGTTTAAGGAATATCTAACTTGTGAAAGTCCATGGAGCAGAATCAAGTCATCAGACCATCATTCTTCTATCGAAACAGTTTAATTTTTTTATTATTATTACTATTGTTGGTGTCTGGATCAGCTTGCGCGTATCTCAACTAATTCTATAGACCTTAAAGTTAACTATCATGTAAGTCCCTGGTGGTCATCATATTAGCAACCACATGGAGACCAAACCCCTTAATCTCAAGCTCTTACCACTGGACCACCTACTAAATAATTAAAAATATATTAAAATAATATTTATATGAACGGGTAGTGTTTGAGATAATGATTTTAAAATATATTAAAATAATACTTTTTTATTTTTTAAAATTTATTTTTAACATTGAAACATCAAAATGATTCAAAATAATAAAAAAATTAATTTAATATAAAAATAAAATTCAATTTTTTTTAAAAAAA